>OIZO01000099.1_pt1 | contig 68088 bp, 65 predicted proteins | sample 1588551 | NCBI WGS metagenome assembly OIZO01 (sample SAMN03283271) | human gut metagenome | biome: human-associated habitat; material: feces | host: Homo sapiens | place: Peru | collected 2012
GTTTGATGGTTCAAAATATGATTTTGAAGAAAATGTAAGACTTACAAAAGAAGTTGTAGATTATGCTCATAGCCATGGAGTGGTAGTAGAAGCTGAACTTGGAAAACTTGCAGGAATAGAAGATGATGTAAATGTAGCAGCTGATGATGCTATGTATACAGATCCAGAACAAGCAAAAGAATTTGTAGAGAGAACAGGATGCGATTCTTTAGCAATAGCTATAGGAACAAGTCATGGCGCTTACAAATTCAAAGGAGAAGCAAGATTAAGATTTGACATACTAGCAAAAGTAAAAGAATTAATACCAAATACTCCAATAGTATTACATGGAGCATCAACAGTTATACCAGAGCTTGTAGAAATGTGCAATAAATATGGTGGAGATATACCAGGAGCAAAAGGTGTACCAGATGAGATATTACATGAAGCAAGTTTAAAAGGAGTTTCTAAAATAAATGTAGATACAGACTTAAGATTAGCTATGACAGCACAAATAAGAAAAGTATTTGTAGAAGAACCATCTGCATTTGATCCAAGAAAATATTTAACACCTGCAAGAGAAGAAGTAAAAGCCACTGTTTCTCACAAAATGAAAGATGTATTTGGATCAGCTAACAGAATTTAAATTTTAAAATATAAAACAAATTATAAAATAAAAAATCTCTGGATTTATTCAGAGATTTTTTTATGATTGATATTTTTCAGATAAATGTTGCTTAATTCTTCTTTCAGCATCTTTTTTAGCAATATCCTCACGTTTATCATATAATTTTTTACCTTTTCCAATACCAAGTTCAAGTTTAACAAAGGAACCTTTAAAATATAGACTTATTGGTACTAAAGTATAACCTTTCTGTTTTATTAATCCTACTAATTTTCTTATTTCTTGTTTATTTAATAACAATTTTCTATCACGCATAGGATCTTTGTTAAATATATTTCCATGCTCATAAGGACTTATATGCATAGAGTGAATAAAAACTTCACCATTATCTATTGAAGCATAACTATCTTTTAAATTTATTCTACCGCTTCTAATTGACTTTATTTCTGTACCTGTCAAAACAATGCCAGTTTCTATAGTATCTACAATGGTGTAGTCGTGTCTAGCAACAGGATTTTTTGCAATTAATTTTGTCATAATAATTAACCTTTCATATTTTAATCTGTTTAATATTATAGCAAAATAAATAGGCATTATCAAGACTTTTAATTTAGTATATTTATGAAACAAAATTTAAAGTATATGTGAAAATGTATTTTTACCCTTATTAAAAGAAAAAAAGGTGAAACAACATTATGTTATTTCACCTTTAATTTTAATAATTGTTATCATTGTTATTATTATGATGAACATTAATTTCATTTTGTTTTCCGTAATACCATACAAGAGCAACTGTAATAATACCTAAAGTAGCTATAATAAATAGACTCCATGCTGTTGCACCCATATTTAAAAATGAATTCCCAGTACTAGAAGTTCTAGCGGAAGTTCTAGTAGCGCTATAGTTACTATTATTATTTCTATTGTCTCTAGTCATATCATGAGTTGTATCTTGTGCTGCATCTTTTACATCTGTAACACCTGAACGAATTCCTTCTCCAACATCTTTTGCAGTATTTTCTATAACATTTTCAGCTCCGCCAACAAAATTTCTAACACCTTCTACTGCATCTTCACCCATATTGTTACCTGCGAAAGAATAGGTAATACCAAATAAAATTATGGAAAAGATAGTAGCTAAAGTAATAAAAAATTTCTTATTCATAATAAACCTCCTTATATAAATTAAAAAACAAAAATTAAAAAACATGATTGAGACATATTTTTAATTTAAACTCAATATTATTATTTGTTTTAAAAAATAAAATATACAAATAAAAATGAAGTTCAAAAATTTCCATACATAAAGAGAAAAAAACAACAAAAAATAAAGATATGTAAGACACATATCTTTATAACAAATTTTATTTTTTAAATTTATGAATGCATACGAATTAAGATTGCAATACCCAATAAAATTAAAACAACTCCAACAACAATTAATAAAATGTTTAATATACTTGTTAAACTCAAACTTTCATTTTGAGTAGAAGAAACAGTTTTAACAGTTGTAGATTGTGTGTCTGATAAAACTGAATTTTGAGGTGTTGAAGGTGCAATAGTATTAGTTGTAGTATTTGAATTTGTAACATTTTCATTTATATTATTTTCAGTAGATGTAACAGATGAAGTTGTATTTCCTGAAACTACATTTGGTTGCAAATCCATATTAATATCTGTTGCATAAGAAAAAGATACAACCAATAATCCAAACATTAATATAAATAGTAAAATTTTTATTGTTTTGTTCATAATTAAAAACCTCCTAATTAAGATAAATAAATATCTTTTTTCCTTTGATTAATATGATATTATAATACACAAAAAAACTTAAAAAGTCTAGTACTTTTATTTATTTTCTTCATTTTCTTTATTTTTGCCATTATATACATCAATAATGAATGGAGGTCTATTTCTTGCTGCATCAAACATTCTCCACATATATTCTCCCAAAATCCCCATAGAAAGCATTATAATACCAAATCCCATAAGCATTATAATAAGTAAAGAAGAATAACCTTCTACATCTATTGCACCAGAAATTCTTCTGATTAATGTAACTATAAGTAAAATAAAAGCTGCAATAAAAGTTAAAACTCCTAAACCAGAAATAAATCTAATAGGGAAGTAAGAGAAACTTAAAATAGAATCTATTACTAATTTTACTTTTTTAGAGAAGGTCCATCTAGATTTACCCGCTTCTCTTTTTAATCTAGTATATGGAACACTTGCTGTTTTAAAGCCACTCCATAAAATTTGACTCATTAAAGATGTGTTTTTTTCAGCCATATTAACTAAAACGTCGATAACTTTTCTATCTATTAAGAAACTATCAAAACCACCTTTTGGATAATTTGGTAAAGCAATTTTTCTCATCATATTTGCATATGTATTAGCTAAAAATGTTTGCATAAAAGATTCTTCTCTATCTGCTCTTGTTGCAATAACAACATCATTTCCTTCATAGTATTTAGTAAGCATATCTATTATAAGTTCAGAAGGTTCTTGTAAATCTGCAGCTTTTCTAACAGCCATGTCTCCTGTACATCTAGAAAGACCTGCTAATATAGCAGCATGTTCACCAAAATTTCTAGAAAGTCTCATTGTAACAATTTTATCGTCTAATTTTGCAATTTCTTGCATTACTTCATATGAATTGTCTTTAGATCCATCATCTACAAAAATTAACTCATAATCAATTGAAAGCTTATTTAATACTTTTTCTCTTAAATCATTGTATAATGGAAGTAAACTTTCAGAGTTATAGTATACTGGTACTATTATTGATAATTTTTTCATTTTAAAATCCCCTTTTATCAAAATGATATTATGCTCATTATTATATCACAAAAAAACAAAAAGTAAACTAAAAAGACAAAAATATGCATAAAAATAGCACTTTTAAGGTTGTTGAAAAATGAAAAAAATTTATTGACTTTTTATATTTGCAAGTATATAATAAAAATCACTATTATAAAGAGAAAAATAGGAAAATAAAAGGGTGAAAAAATTGAATAAAATACGTATTAAGGAAAAGTATATAAAAATAGCATTGATATTACTTGTTTTTATGATGACACTTACTTGGGCAATTATACAACCAAATAATGAAGGACCAGATGAAGGCATGAAAATGGATATATGCCAATATATTGCGAACCATGGAAAATTACCACATGGTGGAGAAGAAGAAATAAGAAATCCTATATGGGGAATATCTTATGGATTTACTCCAATATTATCTTATATAATAGGTGGATTGTTTGTAAAAATAGCAAGTAATTTTACTAGTGATATTCATATACTTTACATTGTTGCGAGATTAGTGAGTGTACTTTGCATTACAGCAATGAGTATAGTGAATATAAAAATTGGAGAAAAACTATTTAAAAACAAATATTATAAATGGTTCTTTATAGTGCTTACAAGTGCATTGCCGCAAATAATATTTATAGGCTCTTATATAAATAATGATTCATTAGCTTTGTTATCAATTTCAATTATCATATATGCTTGGTTGAATGGACTAGAAAACAAATGGAATATAAAGACTTGTATAATATTTTCAATAGGATTAGCATTATGTGCCTTATCGTATTACAATGCATATGGTTATATATTAACAAGTGTAATTTTATTTATAGCATCATATTTTATAAATAAAAATGAAAATAACAAATTTGATTTTAAAAATATGTTTAAGAAAGGAATAATAATTGCTGGAATAACATTTTTATTATGTGGATGGTGGTTCATAAGAAATGCAGTAATTTATAAAGGAGATTTCTTAGGACTAAGTACAGAGGAAGAATATTCTGAGCAATATGCTATGGAAGAATTTAAGCCAACTAATAGAAAAACTCCACAAAACACAAATATGGGATTATTTAATATGTTATTTAAAAAAGGTTGGGTAATTGTAACATTAAAGAGTTTTGTAGGAGTATTTGGAACAATGATAATCACAATGGGAACAAAATTCTATTTACTTTACTTTGGAGTATTTGCTATTGGAATAATAGGATATATATCAAGATTTTATAAACTTAAACATATAAAAGAAGATAAAAATAAATCATTATTAGAAATAATATTTGGAATAAATATTGTGATACCAATTGGCTTAAGTATATATTATTCATATTGCAATGATTTTCAACCACAAGGAAGATATATAATGCCAATGTTAATACCATTTATGTATTTTGTTGTATTAGGGTTAGAAAACATATTAGATAAATTTATAAAAAACAAAAAAGCAAAAAAAGTAGTACAAATTTTGATAATAATTATAGGAATATTATTGCCAATACATTGCCTAATAAGAATGATTCAAAAATATTAATTATAGAAAGAGGAAAAATAAAATGATAGGATTTAATATACCACCAGTTATAGGAACTGAAGAAAAATATGTAAAACAAGCAATAGAAGCACATAAAATTTGCGGAGATGGAGAGTTTACAAAAAAGTGTAAAGAATGGATGGAAAATAGATTTAAAGCGGAAGAAGTTCTTCTTACAACTTCATGCTCTAGTGCTTTAGAAATGGCAGCACTTTTGGCAGATATAAAACCAGGAGACGAAGTTATTATGCCAGCATTCACATTTGTGTCTACTGCAAATGCATTTGTTTTAAGAGGGGCTAAAATAGTATTTGTTGATATTAGACCAGATACTATGAATATAGATGAAAAATTAATAGAAGCGGCTATTACAGATAGAACTAAAGCGATAGTTCCTGTTCATTATGCAGGTGTAGCTTGTGAAATGGATAAAATATTAGAGATTGCTAAAAAACATAATTTATTAGTAATTGAAGATGCTGCACAAGGAGTTATGGCGAAATATAAAGATAAATATTTAGGAACCATTGGAGATATAGGCTGTTATTCTTTCCATGAAACCAAAAATTATAGTTCTGGTGAAGGTGGAGCAGTAGTATTTAAAGATAATAGATATACGGAAATGGCTGAAATTATAAGAGAAAAAGGAACTAATAGAAGTAAATTTTTTAGAGGTCAAGTAGACAAATATACATGGGTAGAATGTGGATCATCATATTTGCCAAGTGATATAAATGCAGCATATTTATGGGCAGAATTAGAACAAGCAGATAGAATAAACGATAATAGACTTGATACATGGAATTATTATAATGAAAATTTAAAAATATTAGAAGATGAAGGATATATACAAAGACCTTACATTCCAGAAGAATGCAAACATAATGCACATATGTATTATATAAAAGCAAAAGATTTAGAGGAAAGAACAAATTTAATTAAATATTTAAAAGAAAATGGAGTACAAGCAGTATTTCATTATATTCCACTTCATACTGCACCAGCAGGAATTAAGTATGGTAGATTTAATGGTGAAGATAAATATACAACAAAAGAAAGTGATAGATTATTAAGACTACCAATGTATTATAATCTACAAAAAGAAGACGCAGAAAAAGTGGTACAAACTATAAAAGATTTTTATACAAAGAATGTTAAATAATTTTTGTAAAAGAGGAATTTAAATATGAAGAAAATAGCGATAATTGGAGCAAATGATTTTCAAAATCCATTAATATTAAAAGCAAAAAGTTTAGGATACGAAACACATGTATTTGCATGGCAAGACGGATCTATTGGAGAAAAAACTGCAGATTATTTTTATCCAATAAGTATAGTAGAAAAAGATGAAATTTTAAAAAAGTGTAAAGAAATAGGAATAGATGCAATTGCAACAATAGCATCAGATTTAGCAACATTAACAGTTAACTATGTGGCTGAAAAATTAGGATTGCCAGGAAATTCTCTAGAATGCACTAAAAAGTCTACAAATAAATATGAAATGAGAAAGGCATTTAAAGAAACGGGAGTAGCAACTCCTGGATTTGAAATAGTATCTTCTCCTGAAGATATAGAAAAATTAAGTAATATGGAATATCCACTAATTGTAAAACCTACAGACAGATCAGGAAGTAGAGCCATTACCAAAATTTATAAAAAAGAAGAGTTAGAAGAAGCAATTTCAAAAGCTATAGAAAATTCATTTGAGAAAAAAGCAATAGTAGAAGAATATATTGAAGGAAATGAATTTAGTGCAGAAGGAATAACATACAATGGAGAACATAAATTTCTAACAATTACAAGAAAAGCAACTACTGGAGCACCTCATTTTATAGAAACAGGTCATATTGAGCCAGCAGGGCTTACTAAGAATATGGAAGAAAAAATTTATAATGAACTTACAAAAGCATTAACAGCATTAAAAATAACTAATAGTGCAACACATTCAGAATTTAAAATTACACCTAACGGAGATATTAGAATAATTGAGATAGGTGCAAGAATGGGCGGAGATTGTATAGGTTCAGATTTAGTACAAATTTCCACAGGATATGATTTTGTAAAAATGGTTATAGATGTAGCAATGGGAAATAAACCTTCATTTGAAAAGGTAACAGAGCCTAAAATAGCAGTTATAAGATTCATATTTAATAAAAAAGACCTAGAAGATTTTGAAAGAGTAAAAAAAGAAGCACCAGAATTAATCTATTTTGTAAGCAAAATAGAAGATATTTCCTCACACAAAGTTGTAGATAGTTCTTCAAGATTTGGATTTTATATACTTGCGTGTGAAAATAAAGAAAAGATTAGGTGGTTATTGAACGAAGATGAACAATATTAATAGTAATGGAAATTTCGAAAATATAGAAGAACAAAGAAGTTTAGAATTAAAAGATAAAAGTAATGCTAAAAAAGATAAGAAAAAATTTATTAAAAACATTATAATACTCCAAGTAATAATTCTTATTTATACATTGTCAACAGTAACAGCAAAATTTGCATCAAATGAAGAATTCTTAAGCCTAAAATTTATATTGTTTTATGGTCTAGAAATATTTATACTAGGTGTTTATGCAATACTTTGGCAACAAATAATAAAGAAATTTGAAATATCAGTTGCGTATGCTAATAGAGCAATGTCTCTTTTATGGTCAATAGTATGGGCAATAGTATTTTTTGGAGAACAAATTACCTTAAAAAATGTAATAGGAGTAATAATTGTAATAATAGGTACAATTATAGTGAATAGCGATGAATAGTTATGTGTTTTTATTAATAGCCTCTGTTTTAATAGCGTCATGCTCACAAATAATATTAAAAAAGAGTGCATCAAAAGAGTATAGTTCAATTATTAGAGAATATTTAAATGTAAGAGTAATTGTAGGATATGGAATGATGTTTATATCTACAATACTTACAATATTTGCATTTAAAGGTTTAGATTATAAAAATGGCCCAATAATTGAATCTTTAGGATACATATTTATAATGTTTTTAAGTAGAATTTTTCTAAAAGAAAAAATAACAAAGAAAAAAATAATAGGTAATTCGTTAATACTTTTAGGAATATTAGTATTTTATATTTAAAAAGGACATTTTGGGACTTACTCACTTTTGCTCTTTACATAAAACTACAAAGTATCAATGTCAATAGGGATGCTCCTTATTGACATTTTTTGTGTAGTAATATAATATTAATTTAAATAGAAAAGAAAGTAGGAAAATATGAAATATATATTTATAATAAATGCTATAGCAGGTAGAGGAAGATATAAAAAGATATTACCAAATATAGAAAAAATATGTAAAGAAAGAAACATTGAATATGAAATAAGATATATTTCAGAAGAAAAAGATGGTTCACAAATAGCTTTAGAATACAAAGACGAAGAAAATGTAATATATGTAGTTGGTGGAGATGGAACAATAACAAGGACTTTGGCTGGTATAGTAGGAACAAAAAATAAATTAGGTGTTATTCCATCAGGTTCTGGAAATGATACGTATAGAACAATAAAAATGTTACCAGATAAAGAAACTAAAATAGATTTAGCTAAAATAAATGATACTTATTTTATAAATGTAGCATGTACAGGTGTAGATGCTGAAGTTGCAAATAACATAGATAAATTAAGGAAAACAAAAATTCCGACAAGTCAACTTTATAATGCAAGTATTGTGTATACGTTTGTGAATTTTAAACATAAAAGAATGAAACTTCATACAAGTATAAAAGATATTGATTCAAAATATACAATATTAAGTATATGTAATGGCGCGTATTATGGAGGAGGATTTAATATAGCTCCAAAAGCAGAATTAACAGATGGACTTTTAGATATTTATTATGCAGAAAAAATGTCTAAAATAAAGATGATACCGCTTCTACTAAAAATGAAAAGAGGAAAACATGAAGGAAAAAGAAAAATACATAAATTTAGGACAAATCACGTAGAAATAGATTTTGAAGAAGAAATTACATTTAATGTAGATGGAGAAAAAGTAACTAATAATCATTTTACAATAGATATTTTACCGAAAATAATTACAGTATATAATGATGATGAATTTGTTGAAGAAGTAATAAAAGGAAAAAATTAATAATTTAGAAAAATAAATTACCAAATTGGCACGGAAAAAATGGCAAAAATATAAATTATAATATACATTTATGATAAGATAATAAGCATAAAAATAAAATGAAAGAGGGAGAATAATGAGAAAAATAAAAACTTTATCAATATTATTTATAGCATGCTTATTAGCTAGTTTAATATTTCCAATGTATGTAAATAAAGTATATGCTGGAATCAAAAATGAAGTAACATTAAATTTTAAAGGTGGAACAATTCATGATGGCTATGTAGAATATAGCAAAAAAGCGAAATTACAATTATTCAAAGGAGATGAGTTAGTTACTAATATTTCAAATAATATGGTAATTGATTTAAACGAAGCAGAGTACAAGTTTGTAATTGAAGAAATTGAAGATTCAAGTCTTTCTAGTGTTAATACCCACATAAGATTAAATATTAATAATTGGTATTACCCAATGACAACAATAGTAGGTGAAGCTAAATCTACATTCAAATTAGAATCAAGTAAATTTAGTGGAACATTAGATGTTAAATTTGTAAGAACCAATATTGCTATTAACACAACAGTTAAAAATGTTTATAATGATATATCATCAAAAGGTGTAATAGATTTGACTAATGGTAAAGAATATGTAATAGATTTTTCTAAAACTGATGAATTGACAGAAGGATTAAAATCATTTGCAGATTTAGACAAAACACTATATTATAAGAGAAGCAATGATGGTCTATTAGCAACAGACAATGAAAGTGAAGCTGTTATAAAGATTGTTGGAAATAGGTCAGAGAATAAAGCAATATTAACTGCAGTAAATGTTGGAACTAAAAAAAATGAAGTTTTTAAAGGATTTCATACTCAATATACAGGTTCTAAATTGAGTTTTACTGGCTCAGATGGTGAAATTTTGAATGAAACAAGATTTGATTATTATACTAGATGTACTTATGATTACACATTTAAATATGTAAAAGAAGAAGTTAAACCAAAAGAGTATAAAGTTATTGAAGGTGCAAACCAAAAATACACAATAGATGAATCAAAAAATGCAACATTTAGAATAAATGCAGAATATAATATATTTGAAAATGGTGGAAAAGTATATGTAGATAATACTTTAGTAGATAATAACAATTATACTTCTAAATCAGGTAGCACAATAATAACTTTAAAAGATGCTTATTTAAAAACATTGTCTGTTGGAGAACATACTTTGAAAGTAGCTTTTACAGATAGTGGAGAAGCAACAACTAAGTTTGAAATAGCTAAAAAAGTAGAAGAAAATAAAGACAATAACAGCAATAATAACAATAGTAATAAAAATGATAATAACAATAATAATAATAATGACAACAGCGATAACAACGATAATATTGATAATACTACTTCAAACACAGAAAACGAAAATAAAGAAGAAATTATCTCAAATCCAAAAACTGGAGATAATGTAATGCTATATGTAACAATAGCAAGTGTGTCAATATTAGTTTTAGGAGCAACAACAATGGTTTCTAGAAAGAGAAAAATGAATTAAAATAATAAAAAACATCAATATATAAAACAAGGTATATTAAATGCCTTGTTTTTTTATAATATAAATGATATAAATAATGCAAAGGACATTTGGGGACGGGTCACATTTGTCCTTTGTAAATTGAAATATAAAAAATGAAAAATTTTGTTTCATATTATAAAAATACCTTAAATCCTGTGTTATTTAGTGTTGTTTAGTATCGTTTGACCTTTTGAAAATGAACAAAATAGCATTAAATAATATTAAACATAACTAAACGAAAAAATTAAATTTGAGACTTTTATTCGTCTTAATTAGTCTCAATAAAAAATAACATATGAAAGGAGTAAAATAAATGAGTAATATAACAATTGGAAATGAAAAAAATATTTTATTTTATAGTGATGAAAATGGACAAACCAAAGTAGAAGTAATTCTACAAGATGAAAATGTTTGGTTAAATGTAAATGCAATAGCTACTCTTTTTGATGTACAAAGACCTGCTATTGTAAAGCATATAAATAATATATACAATGATGAAGAATTAAGTAGGAAATCAACTTGTTCCATTTTGGAACAAGTTCAAGTGGAGGGAACTCGAAGTGTTAAAAGGCAAAAGGAATATTATAATCTAGATATGATTATTTCTATCGGGTTTAGAGTTAATTCTAAAAAAGCAATTAAATTTAGAACTTGGGCAAATAAGATAATTAAAGATTATATGATACAAGGTTTTGCACTTGATGATAATAGATTTATGAAATCAAGAAAATCTGATCAAGAATATTTTAAAAGATTACTTGAAAGAATAAAATTAATTCGTACTAGTGAGAGAATGTTTTATCAAAAAATTACAGATATCTTTGCTGAGTGTTCTATTGATTATGATAAAAATAGCGATATAGCAAAAGATTTTTATGCAACTATTCAAAATAAATTTCACTATGCTATTACTGGGAGTACTGCAGCAGAAATTATTTACAACAGAGTTGATAGTCAAAAAGTGAATATGGGATTAACAAATTGGGATAAATCTCCTGATGGAAAAATCTTAAAATCAGATGTTTCTGTTGCTAAAAATTATTTAGATGAAAAAGAAATAAAAAAACTAAATAATTTGGTGAACTTATTTTTAGATATTGCAGAAAATAATGCAGAAAGAAATTTATCAATGAGTATGAATGAATGGAAGAATGAAGTAGAAACATCTTTAAAATTATTTCATTATGATGTATTGCAAGGCAAAGGAAAAATCTCTGCTGAAAAAGCAAAACAAAAAGCAGAAAATGAATATGAAAAATACAAAATTATACAAGATAAAAAATTTGTTTCTGATTTTGATAAATTACTAATTGAAACAGAAAAGATAGAAAAGCATTAGAAATAATTACAATATGAATTATAAGAGGTGAATAAAAATGTTTAAATTACACTCAGAATATAAGCCAACAGGCGACCAACCACAAGCAATAGAATACTTATCAAAAGGAATAAAAGAAGGCAAGAAGTTTCAAACATTGCTAGGAGTAACAGGTTCTGGTAAAACTTTTACTATGGCAAATATAATTCAAAATGTACAAAAGCCTACACTTGTTTTAGCACATAATAAGACTTTAGCAGGACAACTTTATTCGGAGTTTAAAGAGTTCTTCCCAGAGAACAATGTAGAGTATTTTGTTTCATACTATGACTATTACCAACCAGAAGCGTATATTCCACAATCAGATACTTATATAGAAAAAGACTCCTCTGTAAATGATGAAATAGATAAACTTCGCCATAGTGCTACTGCCTCTCTTTTTGAAACAAGAGATACAATAATTGTAGCTTCTGTTTCTTGTATATATGGATTAGGAGATCCTATAGATTATGAAAATATGGCTATATCTTTAAGACCGGGTATGCAGATAGAAAGAGATAAGGTACTAAAAAAATTAGTTAATATGCAATACACAAGAAATGAATTAGACTTTAAAAGAGGTACTTTTAGAGCTAAAGGTGATATTGTAGAAATTTATCCATCAGATGAAAGTGAAACAGCAATAAGAGTAGAATTCTGGGGAGATGAAATAGAAAAAATTTCAGAAATAAATCCACTTACAGGAAAAGTGCAAGCTACAAGAAATCATATTGTTATATTCCCAAATTCACACTATGTTACAACTTCAGATAAAATGGAAAGAGCATTAGATGCCATAGATAAAGAAAAAGAACAAAGGGTAGAATATTTTAAGTCTATTGGTAAATTAATAGAAGCACAAAGAATAGAAGAAAGAACAAATTTTGATATAGAAATGATGAAAGAAACAGGTTTTTGCCAAGGAATTGAAAACTATTCAAGACACATAAGTGGAAGAGAGGAAGGTAGTCCTCCATTTACATTATTTGATTATTTTCCCAAAGACTTTTTACTATTAATAGACGAATCACATGCAACAATACCACAAGTAAGAGCGATGTACAATGGAGATAGAGCAAGAAAAGAATCTTTAGTAAATTACGGTTTTAGACTTCCATCAGCTTTTGATAATAGACCTTTAAAATTTGAAGAATTTGAACAACGAATTAATCAATGTATATTTGTTAGCGCAACGCCTGCAGATTACGAAAAAGAACATTCTAAAGATAATGTTGTAGAACAAATAATACGTCCTACAGGACTTTTAGATCCTAAAATAGAGGTAAAACCTGTAACAAATCAAGTAGATGATTTAATAGAACAAATAAGACAAACTACAGAAGCGGGAGACAGAGTATTAGTTACGACTCTTACTAAAAAAATGGCAGAAGACTTATCTAGCTATTTAGCAGGTATAGGCATAAAAGTAAAATATATGCATTCAGATATAAAAGCATTAGAGAGAATGGAAATAATAAGAGATTTAAGACTTGGAGAGTTTGATGTTTTAGTTGGTATAAATCTTTTAAGAGAAGGTTTAGATATTCCAGAAGTTTCTTTAGTTGCTATACTAGATGCAGATAAAGAAGGATTTTTACGTTCAGAACGTTCTTTAATTCAAACTATAGGACGTGCCGCAAGAAATACCAATGGTATGGTAATAATGTATGCAGATGAACTTACAGAAAGTATGGAAAAAGCGATTTCTGAAACAAATAGAAGAAGAAAAATACAAGAGGAATACAACAAAGAACATGGGATTGTTCCTCAAACAATAAAGAAAAATATTAGAGATACTATTAAAGCTAGCATAGTTGAAGAAGCACAGAAAGAATATAGTATAGATAAAGAAGCGGATATACAAGAAGTAATAGATAAATTAACAGATGAAATGCTAAAATATGCTTCACAAATGGAATTTGAAAAAGCAGCAGAATTAAGAGATAAAATAAAAGAATTAACAGGTGAAGTTTAATTGGGTAAGAATAAGGATTTTTAATAAAGGCGTTAAAATAATTATTATAAAAATAGAAAGTTGGAAACAAATTAAAGTGACCAACTTTCTATTTTTTCATATTATAGATTAGGTGGTTTTATGAGAGTTTTTAAAGAATTATATGAAGATGCAAAAAACATAATGAAGAAAGATCCTGCTTGCAAAAATATACTTGAAGTTATCATTTTATACCCGGGCTTTCACATATTAGTATTCCATAGAATATCTAATTTCTTATACAGACATAAGCTAAAATTTTTAGCAAGATTAAATTCACAAATAGGAAGATTTTTTACAGGAATAGAAATTCATCCAGGAGCAAAAATAGGTAGAAGATTATTTATAGACCATGGAATGGGAATTGTAATTGGAGAAACTGCAACAATAGGTAATGATTGCACAATTTATCACAATGCCACTTTAGGTGGAACAGGAAAAGATAAGTACAAAAGACATCCTGATTTAGGTAATAATGTAATGGTAGGTTGTGGTGCAAAAGTACTACGGACCGATAAAAATAGGTAACAATGTAAAAATAGGAGCAAATGCAGTAATTTTAAAAAATGTAGAAAGTAATGTAACAGTTGTTGGAATGCCGGGAAGAGTAGTAAAAAGAATATAAAAATAAAAAAAGCCTATCAAAAAATGATAGGCTTAAAACTACTTTCTCTTTTTTAAAAGAGAAATGTTATTTCTTGCGAACAACGCAAGCAAAACGTTTGTCATCTGAAGATGCCAAAGTTTTGGGTCCTCTCTGTACCACTAAGGAAGAATAATCCCGGGTGATTTTCTTTATTTCACTACCATATAAATCAATAGTGAAGAAAGGAGCAGAGGAACTAAGAAATTCTTCTACCTTTGAGTGGATGTACTGGCTTCTTGTAATGTACTGCATAAAAGAACCTCCTTTAAGTAGTTTTATAAAATTGTTATTTGAACATTATAACATAAAATTAAAGATATGTAAACTTTTTTAGAAAAAATGAACATAAAATAGTAATCAAGGATGTTTTTAACATAAAATAAAACAATAAAGAAGTATTAAACACTAAAATTTAATACTTCTTTTATTGCTTTATTAAAAAAATTAAGCCCTTGAAGGTTGATTCTTCATAGAGAGAATCCATAACTTTTGTGCAAAAGAATATTTTGAATCATTTTCATCTAAAGATTTCACATCTTCGCACTCTACTCTGACTTTTTTCCAAGAAATCCGGTGAGTTCTTGGAAAATAATTGAACTCTTTTAAATCTGTGACTTCAAGGCCATTTTGCCTAAGCTCAATAGCTTTAGTTTTACCAATTTTAAAATTGGCTACAAACAAACCAAATTCAGCTTCAGACTTCAATTTTTCTTCTACAGTTGCATTGATCATAAGTTGCCCTCCTTTTAGAATATAGCATAAATTAAACAAAGTTATACTAATTTCAACAAGTTTATGTATAAAGTATACCATAAAACAACAAATATGTAAACTAAAATTTTACTATTTTATACCAAACTCTTGTTTTTATAAAATTAATATAGTATAATGAAAAAGATTTAAGACAAAATAATTTATAATATATAATTATGAAAGAGTAATGTTAAATTATATGTTTATTATATAGGGGGCAAATATGAACGATAAAATAATTATAAAAGGTGCGAAAGTACATAATTTAAAAAATATAAACTTAGAAATACCAAGAGATAAATTAGTTGTTATAACAGGTCTTTCAGGTTCAGGAAAATCATCTTTAGCATTTGATACTTTATATGCAGAAGGCCAAAGAAGATATGTAGAAAGTCTTTCTTCATATGCAAGACAATTCTTAGGAATGATGGAAAAACCAGAAGTGGAATCTATAGATGGACTTTCACCAGCAATTTCAATAGATCAAAAAACAACTTCAAAAAATCCACGTTCTACAGTAGGCACAGTTACTGAAATATATGATTATCTTCGTTTATTATATGCAAGAATAGGTGTACCATATTGCCCAAAATGTGGTAAGAAAATAGAAAAACAAACAGTAGATCAAATAGTAGACTCTATTTTAGAAATGCCAGAAGGCACAAAAATACAAGTATTATCTCCAATAGTTAGAGGTAGAAAAGGTGAGTTCGTAAAACAATTAGAAGGTTACCAAAAAGAAGGTTTCGTTCGTGCTAGAGTGGACGGAAATACAGTAGAGCTCTCAGATGATTTAGATTTAGACAGAAAGAAAAAACATAATATAGAATTAATTATAGATAGATTAGTTATAAAAGAAGATATTAGGAGTAGACTTACAGAAAGTGTTGAAATAGCATTAAAAAATGCTAATAATTTAGTCCTAATAGAAGATGCAACAAATAAACAAGAAAAATTATATAGTGGCAATTATGCATGTCCAGATTGCAATATTAGTTTTGATGAGTTATCACCAAGAATGTTTTCGTTTAATAACCCATTCGGTGCATGCCCAAGCTGTACAGGTTTAGGTTTTTTAATGAAAATGGATGAAGACTTAATTATACCTGACAGAAATAAAACTTTATATGACGGAGTAAAAGCATTTGGTGCAAGTACTATGAAAAAAGGCGATACTATGGCAAAAATGTATTTTGAAAGTATCGGAAAACACTATGGTGTAAAAATAAAAGATGTTCCTATAAAAAAACTACCAAAAGAATTTTTAGATAAAATTTTATATGGGACAGGAACAGAAGAAATAGATTTTGAATATTCATCACCATCAGGAGTTAGAAAATTTAAAGCTCCATTTGAGGGAGTAATACCAACATTAGAGAGAAGACACAATGAAACAAAATCACAAGGAATGCGCGATTTTTACGAAATGTATATGAGCGATAGTGATTGTCCAGAATGTCATGGTTCAAGACTTAATAAAAACAGCTTGGCAGTAAAAGTAGGTAGTAAAAATATACAAGAACTAACAGATATGCAAATTACAGGAATAAAAGATTATATAAATTCTTTAGAATTAAGTAAAAAAGACGAAATGATAGCAGGACAAATAATTAAAGAATTAAACACAAGACTACAATTCTTAATAGATGTTGGTTTAGACTATTTAACTTTATCAAGAAGTGCTGGAACACTATCTGGTGGAGAAGCACAACGTATTCGTTTAGCAACTCAAATTGGTTCAGGCTTAACTGGTGTACTTTATATACTAGATGAACCAAGTATAGGACTTCATCAAAGAGACAATGATAGACTAATAGCAACTCTTAAAAAGTTACGTGATTTAGGAAATAGTGTTATAGTTGTAGAACATGATGAAGATACTATGTACGCAGCAGACCAAATAATAGATATAGGACCAGGTGCAGGTGTTCACGGAGGTAGAGTCTTAGCACAAGGAACAGCAGAAGAAATTAAAAAAGTAGAAGGTTCTATTACAGGAGATTATTTAAGTAAAAGGAAACAAATTCATGTACCTAAAAAAAGAAGAAAATCAAATGGAAGAACAATAGAAGTAAAAGGAGCAGTAGAAAACAACTTGAAAAATGTAAATGTTAAATTTCCACTTGGTGAATTTATATGTGTAACAGGTGTTTCAGGTTCTGGAAAGAGTACATTAGTAAACGAAATATTATACAAAACTATTGCTAAAGAATTAAATGGCTCAAATATTAAACCAGGAAAATGCAAAGAAGTAAAAGGACTTGAAAATATAGATAAAATTATAAATATTGATCAATCACCAATTGGTAGAACACCACGTTCTAATCCAGCAACATATACAGGAGTATTTGATTATATTAGAGATTTATTTGCAGGGACAAACGAAGCAAAAATGAGAGGATATGATAAAGGCAGATTTAGCTTTAACGTACCAGGTGGAAGATGTGAAGCATGTAGCGGAGATGGCGTTTTAAAAATAGAAATGCACTTTTTATCAGACATTTATGTGCCTTGTGAAGTATGTAAAGGAAAACGTTATAACAAAGAAACGTTAGAAGTAAAATATAAAGGAAAGACAATTTCAGACGTATTAGATATGACAGTAGAAGAAGCATTAGAGTTCTTTAAAAACTTACCTAAAATAAAAAATAAAATACAAACTTTATATGATGTAGGACTTGGATACATTAAGCTTGGACAACCATCTACAACATTATCTGGTGGAGAAGCACAACGTGTTAAATTAGCTACTGAGCTTTCTAAAAAGCCTACTGGAAAGACATTATATATTTTAGATGAGCCAACTACAGGACTTCATATTGCAGACGTTCATAGATTAGTTGATATTTTACAACGTTTAGTAGATACAGGAAATAGCATAATAGTAATTGAACATAATTTAGATTTAATAAAAACTTGTGACTACATTATAGATTTAGGACCAGAAGGAGGAGACAAGGGAGGAGAAGTAGTAGCAGTTGGAACTCCTGAACAAATAACTAAAAATGATAGAAGTTATACAGGAAAATTCTTAAAGAAATATTTAGAAGAATAATTGACAATAACAATAAAGCGAAAACTTCTAGCTATAAAAATCCTATTTAAAAGCTAATAACTTTTCATCGTCAAAAAGGACCACAGCAACTCTGTGGTCCTTACCATATTATTTCATTTCCTTAATTTTAGAATTAAATTCACTCAAAGGAATACTATTAAAATAAATTTTCTCTGGTGCAATATCTTCACCAGTACTCCATTTTAAAGTGATTCCAAAAACACTAACTCTTTTGAAATTTTCTTTTTCTCTTAAATTTTTATAATAATCAAAATTTAACATTTCTTTCATATCATATATTTTTTCTTCACCATTTTGAAATTTAATATATAATAAAAAGTTTTCCAAAGCTTTTACCTCAACAGGTAATTCTTCTATTAAATCTTCCATAATATAAGCCCCCTAACTTAATACTATATTCAGCATATTGTACGTGAATATGTGGCATATGATGTTTGTCTGTATCGTTGAAAAACATACTAACAATAATTCCATAAAATTGTGAAATAATAGGCAATAATCTATCACCTCCTAAATTATAACAAGTTTAAGATATAATATCAATATTTTTGGAAATTTTACTATAGAATTATAGTAAGAATTAAAAAAATGAAATAATAAATTATATATATCATATTATTTTACATAATGCAATGCTTTAAATAAAAAATATTAAAAAAGCCATTACATTAAAATATGTAATGGCTTTTTAAAACTATCTACAATTGTTATTGCTATTTTCATTATTATTGTTTCTGTTTTGATTTTGGTTATTTTTCTTGCTATTATTTTTCTTATTTTCTTTATTTTTTTCTGACATATTAAAAGCACCTACCTTTCTTTTCAACAATAGTTTGACCTAAAAATTTAAAATCTATACATTGAATTACATATCGATATTTGTCACAAAAAAATTATCTTTTTTAAAAAATTTCATCTATATTTTACAAATAGAAAATATATGTTATAATACATTTACAAATAAATAATAAGGAATGATAAATGTGAATAATATAGTAATAGGAATAGAAGGCTTAGTTGGAAGTGGAAAAACATCAATGTGTAGAGAATTACTTAATGAAATTCCAAATAGTATCGTATTTCATGGAGGAAATTTATACAGAGGAATAATATATGCTGTAATGAATTCCAACAAAGAATTAGGAAGCAATATGCAAAACTTAAAACAAATGTTGCAAGATGTAGATATAAAAAAGATAATGGATATGTTAAAAGTAGAATTCAAAGTAGAAAATAGGGAAACGGTTGTATATGTTAATGGTAAAAAAATAGAAGAAGAAAAATTGCAATCAAAACAAGCTTCAATGGCCGTATCTATTGCAGGAGGAAGTGCAGACAACACAAAACTATTTTCGTTTTGTAAAAATATCATAAATGAATTTAAAGAAAAATATAATGTAATATTATCAGGAAGAGCATTAATGAGTATTTATCCAGAATTAGATTATCACTTTTTCATAACAGCTTCTTTAGATGAAAGGGTAAAAAGAAAAGCCTCTCAATATGGTAAAAATGTAAATTTAGAAGAGTTAAGAGAACATATAATGTTAAGAGACGAACTTCAAAGAAAAGCTGGATTTTATGATTTAAATGAAAAAACAATAGAAATAGATGTAACAGAATGTAAAAATGTAAAAGAATCAACAGATAAATTATTGAAATACATAAATAGAGAAATTATATTAGCATAATAAGAATTTAAGCTAATATAGGAACTATATAATATAAAATTGAGAAAGAAGGAAACGTTTTGGAATATAACAACGAGAAACTAGAAGAATTTAATAGATATATAAATGGAAAGAAAGTAGCAATAATAGGAATGGGAGTCAGTAATTTACCATTATTAGACTACTTTTATGAAAAAGAAGCAAAAGTAACAGTTTTTGATAACAAAGAACAAGAAGAAATAGATAGCAATATCATAGCAAAATTAAACAGATATGGATTTAACTATTTCTTTGGAAAAGACAATTTAGACAATTTGAAGGGATTTGACATTATATTTCGCTCACCAAGTTGTATGCCTTTTACAAAACAATTAGCAGAGGAACAAGAAAGAGGAGCAATTATTACCACAGAAATAGAAATGGTATTAAAACTTGCACCATGTAAAACAATTGGTGTAACTGGTACAGAAGGAAAAACAACTACTACATCAATTATATATGAAATAGTAAAACAAGCAGGCTATAATTGCTTTTTAGGTGGAAACATAGGAAAACCAATATTTACAAAAATTAAAGATATGAAACCAGAAGATGTTGTTGTATTAGAAATGAGTAGTTTCCAATTAACAGATATGGACGTGAGCCCAGACATTTCTTTAGTTACAAATATTTATCCAGATCACTTAAATGTTCATCGTTCATATGAAGAATACCAAGAAGCAAAGAAAAACATATTTAAACATCAAAATGAAAACGGAATATTAGTATTAAATTATGATAATGAAATTACACGTTCATTTGCAAAAGAGGCAAACGGAAAAGTAATATTCTTTAGTAGTAAACAAAAACTTGAAGATGGCTATATTTACGATAATACAGATGGAATGATAAAACAATGTGAGGACGGAATAAGAAGACATCTAATAAGCAAAAATGAAATAAAATTAAGAGGAATTCATAATTATGAAAATATATGTGCAGCATTAGCTGTTACATCAAGTATAGCAGATATTACTTCGCAAATAAAAACAATAAAAGACTTTGCTGGTGTAGAGCATAGACTAGAATTTGTAAAAGAAATAAATGGAGTTAAATATTACAATGATTCAATAGGAACAAGTCCAGCAAGTACAATTGCAGGGTTAAATGCTTTTGATGAAAATATAATTCTTTTAGCAGGCGGTTCAGATAAAGGATTAGACTACAAAGAAGTAGGAGAGGCAATAGCAAAAAAAGTAGGAACTTTAATTTTATGTGGTCCTACAAGTGAAAAAATAGAAATGGCAACAAGAGAGGCACTAAAAGAAACAAATAAAAGTATAGAATTTTGCTATACAAATAATTTAGAAGAGTCTGTAAATGTAGCATATGCTAAAGCAAAAAAAGGAGATATAGTTTTACTTTCTCCTGCAAGTGCAAGCTTTGACACATTCAAGAACTTTGCAGAACGTGGAAACAAATTTAAAGAATTCGTAAACAAACTTTAATATTTTTTGTAACAAAAATTCTTAAGTTTGAATATGATAATACATAATTAAATAGGAGGTAAAACTATGTATTATCAAAATTATGAAGATTATATGAGAACTGTTTTAGGCTATCCAGTAGAAAGAAGAGAAGAATATATTCCGTTAGAACAAAATTATAGTTTTGAAACAAGACTTGCAAATGCAAAAGAATTAGAAAATTGTTATCCGGAAATATATAGAGTAGTAAATCCAATTGTTTGCGAAGTATGTAATAAATATAATGGAAATTATACTAGAGAAAATATTGATGTAATGGTAGATGAAGTGTATAAAAGAGTTAATTTAAATAATGAAATTAATATAAAAATTAATCTAGATAATAGAATAGATAACAGAACTCAAGAAAAAGAGATAAACAGAAATAGTAATCTAAAAGCTAATACAAATACTAATTGCAATAGAGTTGTAGAAGACAACGCAAAAAGAAATGGTGAAAGCGAAAATAATAGACAAATTAGACCTAATAATAACCCATTTTTAAATGATTTGATTAGAATATTAATATTAAATCAAATATTAGGTGGAGGAGGTTTCTTCCCAGGAATACCACCACGCCCAAGACCACCTGTAAGGCCACCAATGCCACCAGTTAGACCGCCATTTCCAGGTGGACCAAGACAACTAATAACTGAAGAAAAAATGTATAATGATTATTTTAAATTTTAATGAAATTTATTAAAAGATGAACTTTGTAAGGTTAAAAACGTATTTAACTAATAGCAACAAAGAAAATAAATCTTGTAAAAAGGGAGAATCCCAAGTAGAATATCTACTTGGGATTCTTTTGAGGGGGTGTAATGCAAAAAAGTACAGAGTACCTTTCGCAAACGCGTGAAGAAGGACTTGAACCTTCAACCTTCAGGAAAACAACTTGTGATACCTAGCTAGGATTTTTGAAATATACACAAGTACCTTACGCTCTACCAATTGAGCTACTCACGCAAACCCTTAAATAAAATTGAATTATTTTAATATGTTTATTATTCTAGCATGTTAAAACAAAAAAGTCAACATAATTTTTAAAAAAATTAAAAAATATGCCAAAAATAGAAAATTTAAATAAAATATTAAATTGAAAACAAAAAAATTAAATAAATCATTATAACTATATAGTAATGAATATAAAATAAAAAAATGAACAAAATAGAAATATATAAAATAATGAAAGGTGGTATAAAAATGAAAGTAAAAGATTGTATGTGCGATAGTGTAGCTTATATTAATCCAAACAGCACAATTTGCGATTGTGCTAAATTAATGAGTGATAAACATGTTGGATGTGTTCCAGTATGCGATAAAGATGAAAGTGTGGTAGGTTTAGTTACAGACAGAGATGTTATATTAAGATGTGTTGCTTGTGGCAAAGATATAAATACAACACCTGTTAGTGAAATTATGACCTCAAAAGTTTGCTGTTGTAACGAAAATGATGAACTTAATAATGCAGAAAAAATCATGAGCGAAAACCAAATTCGTCGTTTGCCAGTTGTAGATGACAACAACAAAATAATAGGAATATTAACAATAGGTGATTTGTGTAAACACGAAAATATTCAAACTCAAAACGTAGGACAAACAATAGAAAATATATGTAAATGTAATACTAAAAATGCTGAATAAAACTTAGACAAGCATCATAAAATAGAAAAAGGAGGAGAGAAAATGGTAATTGATATGAATTATTGGTCAAAAGTATTAAAAAAAATAGTTATCCTTCTTTTTTCTATTTTAGGTGTTTATTTAGCATTCAAATTGGTCATTTTTTACATGCCTTTTTTAATAGCTTTTATTATTTCACTTCTTATTGAACCTATTATAAGGTTTAGTATGAAAAAATTAAAATTAAAGAGAAAGACAAGCACAATACTTGTCTTTATAATAGTTTTATCAATATTAATAGGACTTTTAGCATGGGGAATATTTTCACTTATATCAGAATCCTCCAATTTACTTAATAGTTTGAACATTTATATGGAAAAAATATCAAACAAATTCCAAGAAATTGTATCTGGAATAGATTTAAGTAAAATTCATGTTCCAGATGAAATAATAAATACATTAAAATCTTCTGGAGATGACATTTTGGGAGCTTTAGGAAACTGGATTAAAAATGTATTAACCAATCTATTAAATGTAATAACATCATTACCTGCGATAGGTATTTATACTGTTATATGTATTATTGCGTTATATTTTATGTGCATAGATAAAATATATATGATAGATCAATTAGAACATCATTTTCCAGAGACTTGGGTAAGAAAATTTACCAAACATATAAAAAGTATAATAAAATCTTTAGGATGCTATTTAAAAGCAGAAGCAATATTAGTTCTTGTTTCATTTGTAATATCACTAATAGGCTTATATATATTTAAATTGGTGGGGCTAAATGTTCCATTTCCTTTAATGGCAGCATTGGGAATAGGTTTTGTAGATGCTCTACCTATATTTGGTAGTGCCACTGTTATGATTCCATGGGCAATAATCTGTGCATGTGATGGTGATTTAACTTTAGGTATAAGTATAATAGTATTGCTTATAATAATGAGTATAGTAAGACAATTTTTAGAACCAAGAGTTGTGTCTAAACAATTAGGAATACATCCAATTTTTACTTTAATTGCAATGTATACAGGTTTTAAATTTATAGGAGTAATAGGAATGCTTATAGGACCTATTGTTTTAATAATTTTGAAGAATATATTTAGTACAATGATAGACAAAGGAGTTGCAAAATCTATTTTTGACCGAGAGATATAAATAGCAAAATTAAATTGTTGGTTATTAAGAAGTCTAAATAATATACAATACATGTCTTGATTTGAAAAAATTAATGTGTTATAATAAATAAATCAACTATAAATACATCTAAGGAGGGTACTAAATGAGTAAAATTAGCAGAGTAGAAGGAAATGAAGGATTATCACAGCAGGTTTTGAAACTTGCAGAGCAAAAGATATTTGCTCTGCAGAAAATGGGTTATGGACCTATAGCTATTATGCATTATTTAGCGGAGGAAAATAACGTGGCGGTTTCTTTAACCGGATATGAAGATGGATATGTAGCAACTATCTCTTAATTCTTAGGTGTAAAAAAGATTTATTATCTAAAAAAGCGAAACTTTAGTATAAAATTATACTTGAAGTTTCGCTTTTAAAAATTTTTATTTTATTTTCAGTTCTTTAAAAAACTATTCCAAAAGCACCAAGTACTTTTGGAATAGTTCCTTAAAAGATAATCTAACTCTTTATAAAATAGTAGAAGTAGGAATATAATTATTATCTGGAGGATATACAAATTCATCATTAGGCTTTTCAATTTGTCTAACATTTGTTACTTCTAAAATTGGAATATCATTTCCGTGATATTTACCTTTTGTAATTTTACCCTCTAATTCTATCCAAGTGTTATCACAAAGCTTAATTGCATCTTTGTATTTACAAAGAAAGCCTACAACAACACTTTGAAAATCAGAACTAATAATCATATTTCTTCCAAGAACAAACTCATCATTATTTAAATCATATACTCTGTATACGAAACCGGAAAACCTAAACTTTTGTCCAACATATGTATCTAAATTATCGTGTACAGATTGCAAAACATTCGTATAATTTTGAGTTGTAAGTTGAGTAATATCACTATTTGAAATATCATCATTTAATTTAATACTTGCCTTATATATTTTATAACCTACAATTCCACACAAGATTATAACTACTAATATAATGATACCTAATAGGATTTTATAAAAAAATGAACTATTTAATTTTAAATTATAAACAAACATAGAAAGAACCTACTTTCTTTTTAAAATAATTTTACTTAAATATATGCCTAAAATATATTAAATATACTTTAAATTTTTTCTTGCATTTTAAAGTAAATAATGATATAGTTAGACCTATAGAAAAATGATTTACGAAAGGAAGAAAAACACATGGGACTTTTTAAAACATATAGTGAGAAAGAAGTTAAAAGAATAAGACCAATAGTAGATAAAATTAATGGTTTAGAAGAAGAAATTTCAAAATTAACTGACATAGAGTTAAAAGCAAAAACAGAGGAATTTAAAAATAGATATGCAAATGGTGAGTCTTTAGATGATTTATTACCAGAAGCATTTGCAGTTGTTAGAGAAGCATCAAAAAGAGTATTAGGAATGAGACATTTTGATGTTCAATTAATAGGTGGTGTTGTACTTCATCAAGGTAGAATTGCAGAAATGAAAACTGGTGAAGGTAAAACATTAGTTGCTACACTTCCAGTATATTTAAATGCACTTACAGGAGAAGGAGTTCATGTTATTACAGTAAACGATTACCTAGCAAAAAGAGATAGCGAATGGATGGGAAAAGTTTATAGATTTTTAGGATTAACAGTAGGTCTTGTAATATCAGGAATGAACCCAGCACAAAAACAACAAGCATATAATTGTGATGTAACTTATGGAACAAATAATGAATTTGGATTTGATTATTTAAGAGACAACATGGTTATTTATAAAAATCAATTAGTTCAAAGAAAATTAAAATATGCAATCGTAGACGAAATTGATAGTATTTTAATAGACGAGGCTCGTACACCTCTTATTATTTCAGGTAGAGCTAACAAATCTTCCGATTTATACAAAAAAGCAGATAACTTTGTAAAAAGATTAAAAGCAAAAGTAATAGTTGAAGAAGATGTTAAAGATTTAGAACAAGCAGAAGATAACGAAAACTATGACTACATTGTAGACTTAAAAGCAAAATCAGCTACACTTACAAGTAAAGGTATTAAAAAAGCTGAAGACGAATTCCATTTAGAGAACTTTAACGATATAGAAAACTCTGAGTTAGTTCACAATGTAAATCAAGCATTACGTGCTCATGGAATTATGAAAAAAGATATAGACTACATTGTAAAAGATGGCGAAGTTCTTATTGTAGACGAATTTACAGGACGTATCATGTATGGAAGAAGATACAATAATGGATTACATCAAGCAATTGAAGCAAAAGAAGGAGTTAAAATTGCAGATGAATCAAAAACTTTAGCTACAATAACATTCCAAAATTACTTTAGAATGTACGAAAAATTATCTGGTATGACAGGTACAGCTATGACAGAAGAATCTGAATTCCAAGAAATTTATAATTTAGACGTAATAGAAATACCAACAAATAAACCAATGATTCGTGATGATCACCATGATGTTATATATAAAAATGAAAATGCTAAATTTAGAGCAGTTATAAATGATATAAAAGAAAGTCATGAAAAAGGCCAACCAGTGTTAGTTGGTACAGTATCAATTGAAAAATCTGAAAAATTAAGTAGCTTACTTAAAAAAGAAGGAATTAAACATGAAGTATTAAATGCTAAATTCCATGAAAAAGAAGCTGAAATTATAGCACAAGCTGGTAAGTTTGGAGCAGTTACAATTGCAACAAACATGGCAGGACGTGGTACAGATATTATGCTTGGTGGTAATAGTGAATATCTAGCAAAACAAGAAATGAGAAAGTTAGGTTATTCAAGTGAATTAATCGAACAAGCGACAGCATTTAACGAAACAGATGACAAAGAAATATTAGATGCTAGAAAGAAATTCAAAGAATTAGAAGAAAAACATAACAGTATTATAAAAGAAGAAAAAGAAAAAGTAATAGATGCAGGTGGACTAAAAATAATTGGTACAGAAAGACATGAATCTAGAAGAATTGACAACCAGTTACGTGGACGTTCTGGACGTCAAGGAGATAGAGGTGAATCTAGATTTTATATAGGTCTAGATGATGACTTAATGAAAATATTTGGTGGAGATAAAGTAACAGCTGTATACAATTTACTTGGTGCAGACGAAGATATGCCAATAGAATCAAGAATGATTACTAAATCTGTAGAATCTGCACAAAGAAGAGTAGAAGGTAGAAACTTTAGTATTCGTAAAAATGTACTTGCTTATGACGATGTTATGAATGTTCAAAGAGAAATCATATATGCACAAAGAAGACAAGTTCTTGACGGAGAAGATTTAAAAGACAAAATTATAAAAATGATGGATTCTGTTGCAGAAGATTTAATATCAGTTTATTTAACTGAAGAAAATGTTAATAAAGAAGCATTAATGGAAGATATTAAATCTACATTTGGAATAGAAGAAGTTAAGTCAATAAATAGCAAAAAACTAAATATAAATGAGGTTATTACTGAAGTACAAGACAAAATCCACGAAATATATAGCAAAAAAGAAGAAGAATTTGGTAGTGAAGAATTAAGAGAATTAGAACGTATAGTAATGCTAAAAATAGTAGACCAAAGATGGATGGATCATATAGATAATATGGATGAACTAAAAAACGGAATTGGTCTTCAAGGATATGGTCAAAAGGATCCAGTTGTTCAATATAGAATACTTGGTGGAGAAATGTTTGACGAAATGACTGCAAATATTAAAGTTGATGTTGTAAGATTCTTATTAAATGCTAGAAAAAAAGAAGGCGGAGTATCAAAACGTGAAGAAACTTCTAAAATTACAAATGCTAGTTTAGAAGATACAGCAATTAATTTAGTAGATGGTAGTTATAAAAAAGATGAGGGTGGAATGAACAAAACAGTTGTAAATGATGAACCAAAAGTTGGAAGAAATGACCCTTGTCCATGCCGGTTCAGGAAAAAAATATAAAAACTGCTGTGGTAAATAACCTCGCAAACCCTTATAAAATAAGGAATTGTTAAAAATAGAAAAAATGATAAATTTGTTCACAGATGACAATTTGTCCACGATTTGTCCACATAGCATAAATAATGTGGACAGAATCGAAGAAACCCCATAAAAATCAATAAAAAATCTACATGGACAATTATTGTGGACATAGTTATATAAAATGTCAGCATTTGAAATGCTGGCATTTTTCCGTTTCATTAAGTTTTATAATGAAGGAGAGATAACTATGGTAAGCGTAAGAAAACGTGGAAAGGTATATGAATACCGATTTGAAATTGCAACAGTTGACGGAACAAGAAAATGGATAACAAAGTCAGGGTATCCAACAAAAGCAGAGGCTTTTAAAGAAGGAGCAAAAGCCTATAACGATTTTTACTACAATGGTCAAAAGACGCAGTTAAGAGAAAATATGTCGTATGCAGATTTTTTAGATTATTGGATAGATAATTATGCAAGTTTCAATTTGCATTACTCTACTACAATATCTTATATAAACATTATTAAAAATCACGTAAAACCAAGAGTAGGATTTTATAAATTATGGCAATTAGATACACGTCTTTTACAGGAGTTTATCAATAAAATATATGTTGAGTATGGCTTTTCAAAAAACTATATGGCGAGTATTTTAAAAGTGGTTAAAGGTTCATTAAAATATGCGTGTTACACATTAAATTATATTACAAAATTGTAATATTGAGTAATATTAGAATGACGACTTATATGATAAAAAATGATAATATTACTGCAATAAATTACTTTTTAGTAAAGAAGGGATTAGCATTATATGAAATTAGTTAAAAAGATTGCAATAACAATTTTATTAATATTTATTTGTATAGGAAGTTATTTTATTTGTAGTGGTTATCAAATGTATAAGAATGCCATAAATAAAATGCCATTAAAGGATAAAATTACAACAATTAGGCAAAAAGAAGATTATACAAAAATTGATGATATGCCTCAAATATATTTAAAAGCAGTTGTATCAGTTGAAGATCATAGATTTTACAAACATTTTGGGATAGATGTCATTTCTATTGGAAGAGCATTTGTAAATGATATAAAAAAAATGAAATTTGTAGAGGGAGGAAGCACAATTACCCAACAACTAGCCAAGAATATCTATTTTACACAAGATAAGAAAATAGTAAGGAAAGTTGCAGAAATTTTTATGGCATTTAGCATAGAAAGTAACTACAATAAGGATGAAATATTAGAATTATATTTGAATACTTCATATTTTGGCAATGGATTTTATTCTGTTAAGTCAGCAAGTTTAGGTTATTTTAATAAATTACCAAAAGATATGAACGATAGTGAATCAATTATGCTAGCAGGAATCCCAAATGCTCCGTCTTTATATAATCCAATTCAAAATAAAAATTTAGCAATTGAAAGACAGAGGCAAGTTATAAATAAAATGATTAAATATGGTAACCTAGATAAAGTTGAAGCAGAAAAAATTATAAAATAATTATATTTAATTTTCTGAATTATTATAATTTAGAAAATTAAAGTGATATAATATGAATAATTATAAAAGCAAATTACGAAAGGAGATAAACTATGAAAAAAATATTAATTATAGAAGATGAAAAAATCATAAGAAATGAGTTAAAATCTTTGTTAGAAAACTCAGGGTATGAAGTATTAATTATAGAAAAGTTTGATAATGTTAAAGAAAATATAAAAAATATGAAATTTGATTTAATTTTAATGGATATTAATTTACCTAATAAAAATGGTGAAATTTTATTAAAAGAAATTAGAAAAGAATCTAATGTTCCTATTATTATGGTTACGAGCAGAGTAGGAGAAGTAGATGAAGTTTTATCTATATCTTATGGTGCAGACGATTATATTACTAAGCCATACAATCCAACAATCTTACTATTGAGAATACAAAATATATTTAAACGAATGGATAATAATATGGACGACTTATTTTATGATAATATTAGTGTTAATCCACAAAAAGGAATATTGAAACAAGGCGAAAAGGTATTAGAACTGACTAAAAATGAAATGATTATCTTTACATATCTTTTAAGTAATCGTGGTAGAATAGTAACTCGTGATGATTTAATGACAGATTTATGGAATAATAATGAATTTATAAATGACAACGCTCTAACAGTAAATATTAGTAGATTAAGAAATAAATTACAAAATTTTGGACTTGAAAATAGGATTGAAACAAGAAAAGGACAAGGGTATAAATTATTATGAGTTTTAAAAAATATTTATTAGATAAAACAGTACAGATAACTGTGTCAATTGTTGGATTCATAATTGCTATTCTTATGTTAAACGCATTTAAAGTGGAAAATGATTTAAAAATAGCATTGACAATATTATTTTTTTTAGTTGCAACATTTAATATTATTTTTGATTATTTCAGGAAATACAAATTTTACAAAAAAATATTAAATACGCTTGATAAGTTAGATAAAAAATATTTAATTTTAGAAATGTTAAAGAAGCCAAACTTTTATGATGGCGAAATTTTTTATCAAATTCTTTATGATATAAACAAGTCAATGATTGAAAATGTAAAAGAATATAATTTAAGTATTACCGATTTCAAGGAATATGTAGAAATGTGGATTCATGAAGTAAAGATTCCAGTAGCAAGTTTAACTTTATTAATTCATAATAACAGAAATATGTTTGATAAAAGATATATAGAACAAATTAGAAAGTTAGATAACTATATAGATCAAATTTTATATTTCGTTCGAAGCGAAAATGCCGAAAAAGATTATCTTATCAAAGAAAATGAATTGCAGAAGATTATTAAAGATGTTGCTTTAAAAAACAAAGATGACTTATTAGAAAATAAAGTTAATCTTGAAGTTGATGTTCATAATGAAAAAGTTTTAACGGATTCAAAATGGTTAGAGTTCGTATTAAATCAGATTATAAACAATAGTATTAAATATAAAAAAAATAATAACGATCCAATAATAAAAATTAGTGTAAAAGATGAAAAAGATAAAGTATATCTAACTATTTGGGATAATGGAATAGGAATACCTAAAAACGATATAAAAAGAGTATTTGATAAATCTTTCACTGGTGAAAACGGTAGAATAATGGCAAAATCAACAGGTATGGGACTTTATATTGTCAAGAAATTATGCGATAAATTAGGACATAAGATAATTATTGAATCTGAAATACATAAATATACAAAAATTACAATTATCTTTTATAAAAATGATTTTTATAAAATTGATTAAAGTTTATGCAGATTTAGATACTAAAAATAAATATTACAAAATTGTAATATTCTGTAATATTAGAATAACGACTAATCCTATCTTTTATATTACAATGTAATCAGAAAGGAGAAAGATTATGGAAAATATCTTAAAAATTGATAAAATTGAAAAATATTATGGCAATAAATCTAGTCTTACAAAAGCAATTGATAACCTATCATTTGATGTTGAAAAGGGAGAATTTGTTGCAATAATGGGAGCAAGTGGCTCTGGAAAGACTACTCTTTTAAATTGTATATCTACAATTGATAAAGTTACATCTGGACATATTTATGTAGCAGGTAATGATATCACAAAATTAAGAGGAAATAGTCTAAATAAGTTTAGAAGGGAAGAGTTAGGCTTTATATTTCAAGATTTTAATTTGCTTGATACTTTAACTGCTTATGAAAATATTGCTTTGGCACTTTCTATTCAAAATGTGAATTCAAGAGAAATTGATACAAGAATTAAAAAAATTGCAAAAGAACTGGATATTGTTAATGTACTTAATAAATATCCATATCAAATGAGTGGAGGTCAAAAGCAAAGAGTCGCTAGTGCAAGAGCAATAATTACTAATCCAAAGTTAATTCTTGCAGATGAACCAACAGGTGCATTGGATTCAAAGTCAGCTAAAATGCTTTTAGAAAAATTTGATTATTTGAATAAAGAATTACAAGCAACAATTCTTATGGTGACACATGATGCGTTTACTGCAAGTTATTCTTCAAGAGTCATATTTATCAAAGATGGTAAAATTTTTAATGAAATAATTAAAGGAACAAATTCTAGAAAAGAATTTTTTGATAAAATAATAGATGTTGTAACATTACTTGGTGGTGACTTAAACGATGCTCTTTAAGTTATCATTAAAAAATATTAGTAAGAGTATAAAGGATTATGCCATCTATTTCTTTACTCTGATACTAGGTGTTGCAATTTTTTATGTGTTCAATGCAATAGATGATCAGTCAGTTATGATGAAGGTATCATCAACAACAGCAGAAATAATAAAACTTATGACCAATGTTCTTTCTGGTGTTAGCGTGTTTGTATCTATAATATTAGCGTTTTTAATTGTTTATGCAAGTAGATTCTTAATAAAAAGAAGAAATAAAGAATTTGGAGTTTATTTAACGCTTGGAATGAGCAAAAAGAAAATATCCTTAATATTATTTATTGAAACATTAATAATAGGTATAGTTTCATTGGTAGTTGGTTTAGGAATAGGTTTTTTATTATCACAATTGATGAGTATTTTGGTTGCTAATATGTTTGAAGCAGATTTAACTAGATTTCAATTCGTATTTTCACCAAATGCTTGTATTAAAACTTTGATTTATTTTAGTATTATGTATTTTGTAGTTATGATATTTAATACTATAAATATTAGTAAATGTAAATTGATAGATTTAATGCATTCTAACAAAAAATCTGAAAAAATAAAATTAAAAAATCCATTGTTTTGTACAATAGTGTTTATTATTTCTTGTATAGCATTAGGATTTGCTTATTATCAGGTTACTGGTGGTATTGAGAAAATGACTTATGCAAATAGTATTTTTGTTCCTATAGGAATAGGTGCTGTTTCAACTTTCTTTGTGTTTTGGTCTTTATCGGGATTGCTTTTAAAAATATTTATAAGTATGAAGAACACTTATTATAAAGGGTTAAATAGTTTCACCCTTAGACAGTTTTCAAGTAAAATAAATACTATGACTTTTTCGATGACAATAATATGTTTGATGTTATTTATAACGATTTGCGTGTTATCGAGTGCAATGTCTATGAAAATATCTATGACAAATAATTTGAAAAAACTGGCTCCAGCAGATGTTCAAATTGGTAAGTTTATAAATGTAACTAATTATGAGTATTATTCTGAAAAACAAATAGAAGATTCAAAAATCTCAATATATGATACACTTGAAAATTTAGGCTATGATGTAGATAACAAACTTAAAGATATAGTAAAACTTGATGTTTATAACTTTGATAATATTGACTTAAAAACCAGTATTGGCTCTTACTATGATATTGCAAAGGATGAATATCCTTTAATGCCATACAATAAGAAGGAAAGTATTGTAAAGATAAGTGATTACAACAAAATTGCAAAATTGTTTGGACTAAAAGAATATACATTAAATGATGATGAATATTTTATTGTTGCTAATTATTCAGAATATGTAGAATTCAGGAATGAGGGACTTAAGGTAGATACAATACTTAATATAAATGAAAAGAAATTAAAACCAAAATATGATAGTTGTGTAGAAGGTTTTATTGCAATGAATTCAACATATTCAAATCTGGGAATTTTTGTTGTTCCTGATAATGCAGTAAATGATTCAATGAAAAAATATGAATATTTAACTGCTAATTATAATGTTACAGATATAAATGAGAAAAATCTTTCGGAAAAAGAGTTAAGTGAAATTTGCAAAGAAAATTCTAATAATACTGTTATTGATTTTGATTCTAAAATGACAATTAAAGAAAATAGTATTGGACTAGGTGCAATGGTTACCTTTATAGGATTATACTTAGGTATTATATTCTTAATTTCTTGTGCTGCAATTCTAGCACTTAAAGAATTATCGGAATCAAGTGATAATGTAGAAAAGTTTAATATGCTAAGAAAAATAGGCGTAGATGAAAAAATGATTAATAAAGCATTGTTTAGACAAATTGGTATATTTTTTATGTTTCCGTTATTAGTTGCAATTATACATTCTATATTTGGAATTAAATTTTGTAATTATTTGTTAAGTGCCTTTGGAGCCGCTAATTTAGTATCATCAATAATTGGTGTTGCAATATTTATTGTTGCGATTTATGGAGGATACTTCTTAGTAACTTATATTTGCAGTAAAAATATAATTAAGGAAAAATAATATATCTGATAAAACGATATCTCAGTAGTTTAACTAATCTTAATATATAGTATATAATTATGAACAGAAAAAAACACAAATGTATGATTTTCCAATTCGCACAATTTATTGAACTTTGAAATATGGTATAATGATGGCAGTGAACGGATGTGGACGGTGTCCACAATTTGTCCACAGTAGAGAAATATTTATAATATAAATAGTACAGATAATACAAATAATATAGATGTTACCTAGTCTGGAAAAGCCTGAAATACAGGTAATATTATAAATACAAATAATACAGATAATATGGGAGTACAAAGTTCTTGTGGTTCAGGAAAAAAATATAAAAACTGCTGTGGTAAAAATCAGTAATATCAACCTATCTTGTAACAAAAAAAGATACTTAAAGCAACAGAAAATAAAGATTAAGATAGTTAAATTTTATCTAAAAAGGAAGGAAACCAGAGATTGTTAATCTCTGGTTTTTTGCCCCTATGTTAGCTCTCTTTATTATTGTAGAAAAAGTGTCAAAAATGATTGACAAATGTTACAAAACCCATTATAATACTTATGTTAACTGTAAAAAATGCCCATGAAAAATAATAGGCACCACAAACGAAAGGAGAATTTTATGCCAGAAGATTTTAGACATGAGCAAATTAAAGAATTAATACAAAATAGTAATTCTTACTGCTTTAGTAGATAACTTAGCGGAAGGAAAAGAACAGGCTTTAAAAGTAATAAAAGCTTGGAAACCATTTCCGGATATACTGTTTTATTGCAAAATTGATGCAGTAACAGCATATGAAAGAAATAAGCTGAGAGCAAATCATGATGAATTTGAAGATTTAGAATCATTAAAGTATTATGAAGAAAAATACGAAGAAGCAGTTAAATTTTTGAGAGAAAACACTAACCTGAGAATTGTTGAACTGGATACTTCAGATTCGATGCAGGAAAGTGTAAACAAAGTAAAGGAGACAGTAGAACATGAAGGACTTAATTAAAAAATATCAGTATTTAAAGGAAATTGACTTCTCAAAATTAGAAGTCATTGCAGATGGAAAATCTAAAACAATATATGCTTTGGATGATGAAACTGCAATTATGTTTTACAAGCCACATCTTAGAAGTGTAACCAATAAACGTGAAGGTGTTATCGAAGGCACAGATGTGTACCGGATGTATGCAACAATGTTTTTCTTAAATCTTATGGAGGAAAATAATATTCCAACAGAAAGAGTTGTAGACAGAATCTTCAACATCAATGGAAAATTGGCAATTTTAATAAAACGTTGCCAACCAATTCCACTTGAATGGACTAGAAGATATTATGCGGCAGGCTCAATTGTGAGACTTTTCCCGATTTTCGTTAAAGATGGACAGAAATTTGATCCACCACTTAATAAGTATGACGCAAAAATTGATGTCAGCTTAACAGGTGGAATTGATGATCCGACAATGAACGAAAGCTATATTACAGGACTTCATCTTATGACTAAGGAACAATTTGATGAAGCAGACAAGATGCTTTCAAAAATCGGAGATATTTTAAGAACTGTCTACGAAGATGCCGGAATCAAGCTGGTTGACTTGAAAATGGAGTTTGGAATTCTGAATGAGAGAATCATATTAATAGACGAACTCAGTCAGGACTGTATGAGAGCAAATGATATGGTAACGGGAGAAACTCTTACTAAAGATGCTTACAGGCAGTGGAAAACTCCAGAAGAAGTATTATCAACTTATGAAACATTCTTAAAAAGAATGTGCCCAAAATACAAAGATTTAGTGGTAACCTTATAACGAAATATTTTAATAAAAATCAAAGTTTCATAGAAAGGACAAAATCATGAAAGTAGACGTTATTGTAGGTGGTTTATATGGAGATGAAGAAAAGGGCAAGATTGTGAGCTACTTGGGAAATGAAAACAATTATGATTATGTTTTCCGGGTTAATGCTTCAACGAATGCAAGTCATTGTGTGCAGTTAGAAGGAAGTGATGACATCATTGTTACAAAGCAGCTTCCATCAGTTTTCTTTAATGATGATGTGAAGTTTGTTGTAGGACCGGGCGCAGTTCTAAACTTGAAAGCCTTAAAGGAAGAAGTTTATTCAAGGCCGGATGATTTAATGAATAAGGTAAGCATTGCATCAACAATTTGCTTATTAATTGAGCCGTATATCGAAAAAACGGTAGGTTCTACAATTTCAAAATCGTTAGGAAGCACCAATCAGGGAACTGGAGTTGCAGTAGTTGCGCGGACAAGAAGACATTGTCTGAGGTTGTATGATGTTGCAAATTGCGTAAATGGAAAATTAACAGTTGAAGAATTAGTAGAAAAGATTATTTTTACTTCTAATGAAACTGATTTTGTATATTTTTCAAAGAAAGAAAAAGCCTATTTTTCTAAAATTGCTGAGGATTTAATTAATGAATACAAGGCAATTGTTGAGAAAATTGGAGAATTTTCTCTTGAATACACGCAGTTCTTAAACGCTATTCCGGAAGACAGCAAAATCTTGATTGAAGGCTGTAATGGGATTATGTTAGACAATCTTCATGGATTAAATCCATACACAACAAGCGCATCAACAGCAGTAAATGCATTAATGAATGGAGCAAACATTTCTCCATACCATTTGAATGATACATATATCATTTGTACAGGTTACTTTTGCTGCCTCAATAAAAGACCATTTTTAACAGAGATGGAAGAGGAAGATGCAGAGAAAATCTATATTAACAATGATGAAGTAGATAATGCAGAAGGTATGAAGAGAAGAATTGGGTGGTTTGATTTACCAACATTAAAAAAAGCACTTACAGGGCATGAAGGTGCAAAGCTGGTCATCAACAAGCTTGATATTATGAAAGACTTGGAAAAAGTAAAGATTTGCACAGAATACCGCCTTTCAGATGGAAGAACGGTAGAATATATGCCGGACAACTTAATGGAATTACAAGGAGCAGTACCAGTCTACCGTGAATTTGATGGCTGGGGAGATATCTCTCAAGCAACTTGCAAGGACGAATTACCAGAAGCCTTATTGGAATTTTTATCATATGTGGAAAAAGAAACACATTTTAAAATTGCTTTTGTAGGAAATGGTAGAGGACAGAATTCACTCATAAAGATGTTATAATAACTATAAAAAACAAACAGACTCAAATTGGGTCTGTTTGTTTTTGTTTTGAAAATTAAGATTGTCTATTTTTTCATATTTCTTCTTTATAAAAATTTCTAAATAATTTTTTATAAAATCACTTGACAATTGAATATACATTCAACTATAATAAATTTACAGTTGAGTATCAATTCAATTATTGTTGAATATAATATAAAAAATACAAAAGAAAGAAGGGAAAAACATGTCAAAAAATGAGTTCATATGTGATTGTAATGTTATTCATCAAGATGTAGTTGCAAGCACAAAAGAAAAGATGACAGATGAATATTTATTTAGTAAACTTGCAGAATTTTTTAAAATACTAGGAGATATAACAAGAGCTAAAATATTATTTGCATTAGATCAAAATGAAATGTGTGTATGTGATATAGCAAACGTGCTTGGAATGACCAAATCATCAATATCACATCAGCTTGGAACATTAAGAAGATCTGGAATAGTAAAATGTAGAAAACAAGGAAAAGAAGTATATTATATGTTAGATGATGAACATGTAAGTAGATTATTCGAGTTAGGAATAGAGCATATAGAACATAAATAAAAGCTATTTATGAGTTAAAAAGTAGTCAGTAAGTTTAAAAGTAAAAAATGAAAGGAAGGATTTATTATGAAAAAAGTATTAAAATTAGAAGGATTAGATTGCGCAAATTGTGCAGCAGAATTAGAAAATAGAATAAACAAAGTAGAAGGAGTAGAAAACGTATCTGTTAGTTTCATGACACAAAGATTAACTTTTGAATGTAATGAAGAAATATTAGAAGAAAAATTAAAAGAAATTAAGAAAATAATAAAGAAAGAAGAACCAGACGTTGAAGTTGAAGAAATCTAACTGAAATAAATGTTATTAGATATTTGTTTAACAAATGATTAAAATTCAAAAAGAAAGAGTGTGTATTTTTAATTTATATAATACACATTAAATGAGGAATTTATAGAATGAAAAAAAGAGCAAGAAAAATTATAATAGCATTAGTTTTGTTTGCAATTGCATTATTAATACCATTTTCATATGAATGGATAAATAATGTGATATTTATTGCAAGTTATTTAATAGTTGGTTTAGAAATAGTATTAAAAGCAATAAGAAATATAACAAGAGGAAAAGTATTTGATGAAAATTTTCTTATGGCAATAGCAACTATAGGAGCATTTGCAGTAGGCGAATTTCCAGAAGCAGCAACAGTTATGATACTTTATCAAATAGGCGAATTGTTCCAAAGTTATGCAGTAGATAAATCAAGAAAATCTATATCAAGTTTAATGGATATTAGACCAGATTATACAAATGTAAAAAGAGAAAATGAAGTTTTAAAAGTTTCACCAGAAGAAGTAAAAATAGGAGAACTAATCGTAGTAAAACCAGGAGAAAAAATTCCATTAGATGGAGTTATCGAAGAAGGAAAATCTATGTTAGATACTTCAAGTTTAACAGGGGAATCTATGCCACAAGACGTAAATATAGGAGACAACGTTTTAAGTGGATGTATAAATAAAAGTGGATTATTAACAATAAAAGTAACAAAAGAATTTGGAGAGTCTACAGTAAGCAAAATACTAGATTTAGTAGAAAATGCAAGTAGTAAAAAATCAAAATCTGAAAACTTTATTACTAAATTCGCTAAATATTATACTCCAGCTGTAGTAATAATAGCAGTAATTTTAGCTGTTGTACCACCAATTATTATAAAAGATGCCGTATTTACAGATTGGTTATATAGAGCTTTAACATTTTTAGTAGTATCATGCCCATGTGCACTTGTAATATCAATACCACTAGGATTCTTTGGAGGAATAGGTGGAGCTTCTAAAAAAGGAATATTAGTAAAAGGAAGTAATTACCTAGAAGCTTTAGCACAAACAGAAATAGTTGTATTTGATAAAACAGGTACACTAACAGAGGGAATTTTTGAAGTACAAAAAATAGAAACAGTAGATATAAAAAAAGAAGAACTTTTAGAATTAGCAGCATATGCAGAAAATCATTCAAACCATCCAATATCTTTATCTGTAAAAAATGCATATAAAAATAAAATAGATATGAAAAAAATTACAGAAACAGAGGAAATAGCAGGACTAGGAGTTAAAGCAATAATAGACGGAAAACAAGTGCTAGTTGGAAACGATAAATTAATGGAACAAGCAAAAATTAGTTATGAAAAATCAACAGATATAGGAACTATATTATATGTTGCAATAGATAACAAATTTGCAGGATATATCGTAATTGCAGATAAAATAAAGAATGATTCTAAAAAAACAATAGAAATTTTAAAAGGAAATAACATTAAAAAAACAGTTATGCTTACAGGAGACAAAAAACAAGTAGGCGAGCATGTAGCTGATATTTTAGGATTAGACGAAGTTTATACAGAACTACTACCAGACGGAAAAGTAAAAAAAGTAGAAGAATTATTAAAACAAAAAAGCGAAAAAGGAAAACTTGTATTTGTTGGTGATGGAATAAATGATGCACCAGTATTAGCTCTAGCAGATATAGGAATTGCAATGGGGGGACTTGGTTCAGATGCTGCAATAGAGGCTGCAGATGTTGTAATAATGACAGACGAACCATCTAAAATAGGAAATGCAATACAAATTTCTAAAAAAACAATGAGAATAGTTCGTGAAAATATAATTTTTTCATTAGTAGTTAAAATAGCCGTATTAATTTTAAGTGCATGTGGATTATCTACAATGTGGGAAGCAGTATTCGCAGATGTAGGAGTATCTATTATAGCAATATTAAATTCATTAAGAGTATTAAGAAATAAATAAAGGACATTTGGGAACGGGTCACTTTTGTCCTATACATAAAATAGACGAATATAACTTCGCCTATTTTAGTGTTTATTGTAAACTATTAGAGATGGACCATTTTAGTTTAGTAAATTTATTATATTTTGCCCTCAAAACTAAAACGCCCCGTCACTAATAGTTTAGTTTAATAAATTTGCAATTAAGTCAATTACTGTGTTAGTCATTACCGTATAGTCTAGTTCACTGTGTTTATGATATACAATTTCATGGCATAAGTCATCAATCAAATTAATTGCAATGTGAACTTTTTCATACAAGTTAGCTGTATCAAATCCACTATTTGCTAGTATATTATAAAGTGTTTTTGTCATATACATTTCATGTTCTTGAAAGAAACTAGCTATTTCTTTATCTGAATGAACCATAGCTGTAATTTCTTCGTGAGCTGATTGTGAAAGTTTATGATTTTCTACAAATTTATCTATCATTTCTTTTAATATTTCTTTTATATTAGCTTTAGAAACAGTTTTGCCCTCAGTTATAGTAAGCATAGGGTAGAAAATATCACCTGCGTATCTTTTAATTCCTTCAAGTAATATATCATGTTTATCATTAAAATATTGATACACAATACCAGTAGAAACACCAGCAGCTTTTGCTATTTGTGCTGTGTTTGTATTGTAGTATCCTTTATTACATATAAGCTCAAAACCAGCTTCTATAATTTTTTCTTTTTTCTCAATAGAACGTTTTTGTATAGGTTCTCTAATATCGTTAGATGTCATGTTATCAGTCCCTTCTTTAAAAATGATATAGCTAAATTATAAGTATTAAGCAATATCAGTATATTTAATATACATTAAAAAAGTATGTATAAAACTAAGTTCTCTAAAATTAAATTAACTATATTATAAAGGCAACAAAATAAAAAGTCAAGAAATATGAAAAATATTTCATATTCTATTGACTTTTGAAATAATAATATTTATAATGTCTAACAGAATATGAAATAAATTTCAAGTTAAGGAGGAGACTATGGAGAAAATAGTTGAAATAAAAAATGTAAGTAAAATTTACAAAACAGGAGAAAAAGAATTTAAAGCACTAGATAACATTGATTTATCTATAAACAAAGGAGAATTTGTTGTAATACTTGGACCATCAGGAGCAGGAAAATCAACATTATTAAATTTAATAGGTGGAATGGATACACCAACAAATGGAAGCATAAAAATTGATGGAGAAGATATCTCAAAATATAATGAGAACAAATTGAGCGAGTATAGAGCAGAGAATATCGGATTTATCTTTCAATTTTACAACATATTGCCAACACTTACTGTATTGGAAAATGTTGAATTAATTAAAGATGTTGTAAAAAACGGAAACGATAGCAAAGAAGCTATAAAAGCTGTTGGATTAGAAAATCACATGAATAAATTTCCAAACCAATTATCTGGAGGTGAACAACAAAGAGTTTCTATAGCAAGAGCTATAGCTAAAAATCCAAAATTACTATTATGCGATGAACCAACAGGTGCACTAGATTCAAAAACAGGTGTCGAGGTTTTAAAACTATTACGCAAACAATGTGATGGAAACAATGGAGCAAATACAGTAATTATAGTAACTCACAATAGCTTATTTGCAGATATTGCAGACACAGTAATAAGAGTAAAAAACGGAAAAATAGAAAGTGTAACTGCAAATGAAAATCCTAAAAAGATTGACGAGGTGAAATGGTAATGGCTAAATTAAACAAAAAAATATTAAGAGATATAAAACAAAACAAAATGCAATTTTTTAATGTTTTTATTATGATATTTTTAGGAGTATTTGTTTTTGCAGGAGTACATTCATATATGGATGGTATGCAAATAAGTGGCGATAATTACTATGAATCAAACAATTTACAAGACTTATGGCTAACAGGTGAAAACTTTAATAAAGAAGATTTAGACAAAGTAAAAAATATCGAAAATGTTAAAAACGCAGAAAGATTATTAAGCATAAGAACAGACTTAGAAAATGAAAAAGAAAAAGACGTACAACTAGAAACAATCTTTATTGAATCAAATGAAATATCAAAAATGTACATTGCAGATGGAGAAGAATTTTCTAAAGAAAAAGATGGTGTATGGTTTGATAGCTATTTAGCAAAATATTTAGACCTAAAAGTTGGAGATGAAATTACTTTTAAATATAAAGACTACACAATGACAGAAAAAATAAGAGGTCTAGTAAACACACCAGACCATGTGTATTTTGTAAAAGATGAAACAGCAATTTTCCCAACACATAAGGATTATGGTTACATATATCTTTCTATAAATGAATTTCCAAAACAATATATTTATGATGAGATAAAAAATAAAATTGTGGCAGAAAATACTATAATGGAAAACATGAAAGATAGCATAACAAATGAAACAATAGAAAAAATGATTCCAGACTTTAACATAGAAGACTATTATATATTTAATCAAGTAATTGTAGATGTAGATGATACAAGCAAAATAGAAGAAACAAAAAGAAATATAGAAAATGATATTAAAGCTGCAATAGCAGTTACAGATAGAGAAGCAAGCGCATCTTGCGAAACATATAATTCAGAAATAGAAGAGGGAGCAACATATTCAGAAGTATTTACATTTTTATTCTTATTTATAGCAATATTATCTGTTGTAACAACAATGAACAGATTTGTAAAAAAACAAAGAACACAAATAGGAACATTAAAAGCATTAGGATTTAAAAATAGCAAAATAATAAGACACTATGTAGGCTATGGATTTTATATAAGTATAGCAGCTTCAATACTTGCACTATTAGTTGGAAACTTTGGATTAGGCAAATTCTTCATGAACATGGAAATGTCATATTTTGAAGTTCCAGTTTATAGTACAATATTATTACCTACAGTATATATACTTGCAGTATTTGTAGTAATAATAGTAACTATTGCAACATATTTCTCTTGCAGAAAAATCTTAAAAGAACCAGCAGTAGAAGCATTAAGAATAGAAATACCAAAAGTAAAGAAAACAAATTTTGACTTAACAACAAAAGGAATATTCAAAAAAGCCTCAATTTCTACAAGATGGAATTTAAGAGATATAGGAAGAAATAAAGGAAGAAGCATAATGGGTATAGTAGGAATAATAGGCTGTACAATGCTTTTAGTATGTGCATTTGGCTTACTAGACACAATGAATTCTTACTTAGACTGGCAATTTGACAAAATAAATAATTTCGAATACAAACTAGGATTATCAAGTAATTATACTGATGAAGAGCTAGAAGATGCAAAAAACAAATACGGAAATGCTACAAGTCAAACTCTAGCAATAGAAGTAAAAAATGGAGATAAAAAAGAAACAAATACTTTAACAATAAATGACGCAAAAGATTATTTAAAATATACAGACCATAACAAAAACTATATAGACTTAAAAGATGATGGAATATATATTACAGAAAAATTATCAGAAAAATACGACTTAAAAGTTGGAGACGAAATATCTTGGCATGCATTTGGAAACAATAATTGGTATACATGTAAAATAGTAGGAATAAATCGTGACCCACAAAATCAAAATTTAAATATGACTAGAAAATATTATGAGTCTTTAGGACTTGAATATAAAGCAGATTCGTTATATACTAATTATGACTTAAGTGACACAAAAACAATCGCAGGAGTAGAAACAATACAAAGCATTTCAAACCTAAGAGAAGGTATAGAAAGCATGTTAGAAACTACAAAAACAATGGTTGTAATATTAATAGTAGTGTCAGTAATTTTAGCATATGTAATTATTTACAATTTAGGAATACTATCATTTGCAGAAAAACAATATCAATTTGCAACATTAAAAGTATTAGGATTTAAAGATAAGCAAATAAAGAAAATATTTGTAAAACAAAATATATGGCTTTCTATAGTAGGTATTCTAGCAGGATTACCACTAGGATATACAATGATAGACTATATATTTAAAGCAGCACTTGGAGAAAACTATGACTTTCCAGCAATGATAAGTGTACCTTCATATTTGTATGCAGCAATAGGAAGCTTTGTAGTAGCACTACTTGTAAATAAAACACTATCTAGAAAAGTTAAAACAATTGATATGGTAAGTAGTTTAAAAGGAAACGAATAACGTGGCAAAAGGGACGCCCTTTTTTACCACAAAAATTACTAAAAGAGACGTCCTTTTGATGACAAAAAAATTGATACGAGTTATAATGCTTTAAAAAGAGGAAAAAGAAAAAATGGGAAATATAGTTTTATTAGATGATCTAACAATTAACAAAATAGCTGCAGGTGAAGTTATAGAAAGACCTGCAAACGTAGTAAAGGAACTTGTAGAGAACTCACTAGATGCAGGGGCAACACATATAATAGTAGAAATAAAAAATGGTGGTAAAACTTTAATAAAAGTAACCGACAATGGAAAAGGCATATCTAAAGATGATATGCCTATTTCCATTGAAAGACATGCAACTAGCAAAATAAGAAAAGTAGAAGATTTAGAAAACACATATACAATGGGATTTAGAGGTGAAGCATTAGCAAGTATTTCTGCAATATCAGAAATGACAATGATATCTAAAACTCTAGAGGAAACAACAGGATATAAAATTCAAACAACAGCAGGAAATGTAATAGATATAGAAGAATGCGGAGCACAAACTGGTACAACTATAATAGTAGAAAAATTATTTTTTAATACACCTGTAAGATATAAATTTTTAAAACAAGATGCTACTGAAAATAAATATATAAAAGAATGGGTTCATAAAGTAGCACTTGCAAATCCACAAGTGTCTTTCAAATTAGTAAGTGATGGAAAACAAATATTTTTTTCTAATGGAAATGGAAAAATAGAAGATATTATTTATTTATTATATGGAAAAGAAATAAAAGAAAATTTGGTAAAAGTAGACTACGAAGAAAATAATATAAAAATCACTGGAGTAGTAGGAAACACAATGGTAGCAAGAGATACAAGAAAGGACCAAATAATATTTTTGAATAAAAGGCATATACAAAATGTAGCTTTAATGAGCAGTGCAGACCAAGCTTTTAAAGGTGCTACAGGAATTGGAAAATATGGATTTTATATATTAAATTTAGAAATGTCAGCAAATTATTATGATGTAAATGTGCATCCTACAAAGATAGAAGTAAGATTTAATGAAGAACATGAAATAACTAGAATTTTGTATCATGCAATAAAAAATTCAATATTAAATTCAGAGTTTTTAGGGAATAATCAAAATGAAAATAAAGAGAAATATATTGAAAATGAGTTTGAATTTTTGACAACAAATAAAATAGAAAGCAATGGAGAATTCAATATAACTAGTAAAATTGATTTGCCTAAAACAGATGTGACATCTTTAAAAATAGAAGAAAATACAGAAAAAAACATAGAAAACAGCGATTTACCAAAAATAGAAAATCAAAATATTGAACTTAGAAAAAGAGAAGAAAAGAGAAAAGTAGAATATAAGTATATAGGAATTTTGTTTAGAACATACATAATAGTAGAAATAGCAGATGAAATATACTTAATAGATCAACATGCAGCACATGAAAGAGTTTTATATGAACAAATAAAAGAAAATTATAAGAATCATATAGAACAAAATAGTCAATTAACATTAATACCAGAAGTAGTAAACTTGACACATAAAGAAATGGAATTCGTAAAAGAAAATATGAAACTATTTAGAGATATAGGGTTTGACATAGAAGAATTTGGAGAAAATACATTAAAGATAAATGGAATACCAGATTTAGAATATAGAGCAAAAACAAACAATATATTTTTAGATATATTAGATGAAATGTTAAGTAATGAAAGAACATCTGTAAAAGACGTAGAAGAAAGATTTATAGCAACAGTAGCATGTAAGGCAGCAGTAAAGGCAAATATGGATTTAAAAGAAAAAGAGGTAGATGATTTAATACAAAGTTTACTATCATTAAATAATCCATACACATGTCCACACGGAAGACCAACGACAATAAAAATTTCTAAAGAATATCTTGAAGAGCATTTAGGAAAATAGATTATAAATGCAAGATAACTTATTTAATAAAGATTAAGGACTATTCAAGAGAATAGTCCTATAGAGATTTTCTTTAAAATTTTAGTTTCATAAGTTTTTCAATTATAAAACATATTATAAAAACTAATAAAACAGTTCCTAAAGAAATTGATATGTTCCAAATATGGATACCGAATATAGCTGCTAATACGCCAAATAGGATAAAACCTATACCAAGTGATATAAAACTATTAAGTAGTACTAAAATCTTACCTATATCATTTTTGGTCATGTTGCTCATATCTTTTGCCTCTCTTTCATAATGTTGAATTTTATGCTTAAGCGATTATAACACATTTGACATAAAAAGTAAATATCAAGAATTGTTTTTCCATAGAAGAAAATAAAAGATATATATATTAGAAAAATAAATTATAAAAATTAGAGCCTAAAATATAGGCTCTAAATAATTAAAAATATTAAGGCATTTTCTTATTAAAGATTTTTCTTTTCCTCTTTTCAAAATCTTTAGTACAACTAATTCTACTACCATCTATTAACATTATATGGTTAGGTTCATACCGAAGAGGGCAGTTTTTTTCTTTGCAAAATGCACATTCAATATTATCTTTTATTACTGAAAATAAATTTTTTTTCATATTACTATACCACCTTTCAAAAATTATTGATAAGATTAAATAAAACACATTAGTTGCAATCAATATAATAACATGAAAGATATAAAAAAACAAGAAAAAGATATTAAATAATAAAATAAGGAGGAGAAAACATGGATTTAGTTATAGGACTTGCAATTCCATTTTTAGGAACAACATTGGGATCAGCAATGGTATTCCTGATGAAAAACAAAATAGACAATAAAATAGAAAAACTTTTATTAGGATTTGCTTCAGGAGTAATGATAGCAGCATCAATTTGGTCATTGCTAATACCTGCAATAGAAATGTCAGAGTCACAAGGAAAAATAGCATGGGTGCCAGCTGCAATAGGATTTTTACTGGGAATAACATTTTTACTTGTGCTAGATAGCTTAATTCCACACTTACACTTAAAGAGTGACAAACCAGAAGGAATAAAAAGTAAACTAAAAAAGACAACAATGATGGTATTTGCAGTAACTCTTCATAATATTCCAGAAGGAATGGCAGTAGGGGTAACATTTGCTGGAGCACTTACACAAAATGCAGGAATAACAATGGCAGGGGCATTTGCATTAGCAATAGGTATAGCAATTCAAAACTTCCCAGAAGGCGCAATTATTTCAATGCCGTTAAAAAGTGAAGGAATGTCAAAAAGTAAAGCATTTTTATATGGAACATTATCCGGAATAGTAGAGCCAATAGGAGCAATAATTACAATATTATTAACGAGTGCTGTAGTACCAATCCTTCCATATTTGCTAGCTTTTGCAGCAGGAGCTATGATATATGTTGTAGTAGAAGAACTTATACCAGAGTCACAAGCAGGGGAACACTCAAACATAGGAACAATAGGAGTAGCAATAGGTTTTGTAGTTATGATGATTTTAGACGTTGCATTAGGGTAAAATTAATAAGCAATCTTTGGATTGCTTTTAATTTGTTTTAAGCAAAAATCAGTCAAAAAAAATATGAAATTTAGATAAAAAAATTGATAATTGAAAACAAGTATGATAGTATATAAAAAACTAAAGAATTGGAAGTGTAAAATGAACCAGAAAAAACAATTATTAATAAATACAATAATAATAGCAATAGGAAAGTTAAGTACACAAGTAATTTCATTCCTATTATTACCATTATATACATCAAAATTAAGTCCAGAAGAATATGGAACATATGACTTTTTTGTAACACTATCTGTATTTTTATTACCAATAATAACATTACTTATGGAAGAATCTATGTTTAGATTCTTAATTGATGCAGAAGATGAAAAATCTAAAAAAAGAGTTATAACAGCAACCATAGCATATACCATATTTGGAAGTGTATTATTCACAATAATTGTAGCTTTAATAATGAGTTTTATGCATTATGAATATACATTAGTATTTATAATGTTTATGATATCAAACATATTGATAGGGCTAAGTAATGCTTTATCAAGAGGCATGGGCAGAATAAAGTTATATTCATTATCAAACTTTATTTTAGGTGTATCAACAATTATATTAAATATAATATTTATAGTAAACTTTAAACTTGGTGTAAATGGTCTTTTATGGTCAAATGTAATAGCAAATTCAGTTACTGCAATATTCATATTAGCAAAACTTCATCTAATGAGATATGTAAGTAAAGAGGACCTTAGCAGAAAAACGCTATCAAAAATGATTAGATATTCAGTTCCATTGGTACCCAATAATTTATCTTGGGTCATAATAAGTTTATCAGATAGACTTATGCTAACTCAGATGGCTGGAACTGCACAAAATGGTATATATTCAATTGCTAATAAATTTCCTAATATAGTATATACATGTTATGGATTTTTCTCTACAGCATGGAAAGAATCAGCTGCTAAGATTTTAAAAGAAGATAACAAAGAAAAATATTACAATAGCATATATAAAGATGTAAAAAACTTTTTAAAGGCAATAGTAATAGGATTAATTGCAATAATGCCATTTGCATTTCCTATATTAGTAGATTCTAGTTACAATGAAGCATATATATATATTCCTATTTTGGTAATTTCAATATATTATACAAATATGTCAAATTTCTTTGGGGGAATTTTTGGAGCATATAAAGATACAAAGATAATGGGAAGTACAACAATTGTAGCAGCAATTATAAATATAGTAATAAATTTTATATTTATACCTAAGTTTGGAATATATGCAGCTGTATTTTCAACATTAATCTCTAATATAATTATATATTGGTATAGAAGGCAAAAATTGAAAATGTATATAAATTTAAAAGGAAAATTCAATTATATATTTTGGATATTGCTAGCATTAACATTATTTACGTATTATAAAAACAATATGATAATTAATATATTAATGTTTGTATTAGTATTAGCATATTGCATATTTACTAATAAGAATTTTATAGGTCGAATTTTAAGACCAATAGTAAATAGATTTAAGAAGAATAATTAAAACTTACATTTAGGTGTAAGTTTTTTTCTAGCTGTTTTTACTCCATTCCTAAAAACAGCTGAATTAATCAAAAATAATTGGACAAAATATACAAAAAATGCAATGTTAGCCTTGACAAACAATTTAAAAAATATTATAATGTTAACCAAGACTAACAAAAAGGAGAAATATTATGATATCAAAGTCTTTAGAGGAATATCTAAAAACAATATACATATTAAAAAAACAGAATGAAAATGTACGTGTTACAGATATTGCTAATAAAATGAATTGCACCAAGCCAAGTGTAAATAAAGCAATAAAAAATTTGAAAGAAAATGAAATGGTAAATTATCAATCATATGGTACTATAGAACTTACTGAAAAAGGAGAAGAACTAGCTAAAAAAATATTAGAAGCTTATGATATAGTTTATTTATTTTTGAAAGACGTTTTAAATTTAGAAGATGGACAAGCACAAGAAGAAGCAGAAAACATCAAATCTGTAATATCAGATGATACAACAAATAAACTTGCAAAATATATTCATAAAGTTTTAGGTTTAACAAATCTAGATTGTGACTATGATATAAATAAAGAAAAGTGCAGATGCTGCGCAAGAAGAAAGATAGAAAGGAAATAGAAAATGAGTAACGAATTATTAGAAATAAAAGATTTACATGTAAATGCAGGAGAAAAAGAAATTTTAAAAGGAATAGATTTAAATATAAGAAAAGGAGAAATACATGTAATAATGGGACCAAATGGTTCTGGAAAAACTACAACTGCAAATGCAATATTAAATAATCCAGAATACACAAAAACAAATGGAACAATTAATTTTGAAGGAGAAGATATAACAAATTTAAAAACAGACGAAATAGCAAGAAAAGGTATTTTTATGTCTTTCCAATTACCAGAAGAGATACCAGGAGTTTCTGTTACAAACTTTTTGAAATATGCTAAAAATAAAATTACTGGACAACCTGTAAAAATATTTCAATTCAAAGATGAACTTGCAAAATATATGGAAGAACTAAATATGAATCCAAAGAATATGGAAAGAAGCTTAAATGTAGGTTTCTCTGGCGGAGAAAAAAAGAAAAACGAAATATTACAAATGCTTGTATTAAATCCAACGCTTGCAATTTTAGATGAAACAGATTCAGGACTAGATGTAGATGCAATAAAGACTGTTTCAAAAGGAATAGAAATGTTTAAAAATGAGAATAATGCAGTTTTAATTATTACTCATAATACTAAAATTTTACACAGCTTAAAAGTTGATTATGTACATGTTTTAGTAAATGGAAAAATTGTAAAAACAGGTGGACAAGAATTGGCGTCAGAAATTGAAGAGAACGGATACCAAATGTACAAATAAAAAGTAGCTGTATATTATACAGCTACTAGCCAGTGAGGACTTTAATTACACAGCTTCAAGTAGAAACATGCAAACAGGAAATATAACACAAAATACCCCAACAGATATAATGATGTCCCATATATTAATGGGACATCCTGCCCAAAGTATACCAAATACCAAAAGTGATATACCAATGGAAATTAACAGAAATAAAAAGAAAAATTTTTTCTTCATATAAATGTCCTCCTATAAATTTAAAATTTAATTACAAAATTTATTATAACATAAGTAATATGAAAACACAAGTAATGAAAGGAAAAAAACATGGCAAAGACTCAAGTTGAAGAGATAAATAGAAATATTTATGATATAAAAAATAAAGACGAATATGACTTTAAAATAAAAAAAGGTTTAACACCAGAAATTATAGAAGAAATATCAAAACAAAAAAATGATCCAGACTGGATGAGAGAATTTAGACTAAAAGCATTAGAAGTATATAACAAATTAGAAATGCCAACATGGGGACCAGATATTTCAGAATTAAATATGGATGAAATTGCAACATATGTACGTCCAAAAACAAAATTAAATAGTTCATGGGAAGATGTACCAGAAGATATAAAAAATACTTTTGATAAATTAGGAATTCCAGAAGCAGAAAAGACATCTTTAGCAGGCGTTGGAGCTCAATATGATTCAGAGGTAGTTTACCATAGCATGAAAGAAGACCTTATAAAACAAGGTGTAATTTATACAGATATGGAAACAGCAGTAAGAGAATATCCGGATTTAGTAAAAGAACATTTTATGAAATGTGTACCAGTTACAGACCACAAATTTGTAGCACTTCATGGAGCAGTATGGTCAGGAGGGTCTTTTGTATATGTTCCAAAGGGAGTAAAAGTAGACATACCACTTCAATCATATTTTAGACTAAACTCACCAGAATCAGGACAATTCGAACACACTTTAATAATAGTAGATGAAGGAGCAAGTCTACACTTTATAGAAGGATGTAGCGCACCAAAATACAACAAGGTAAATCTACATGCTGGATGTGTTGAGTTATATGTAAAAGATAATGCTTATTTAAGATATTCTACAATAGAAAACTGGTCAAAAAATATGCTTAACTTAAATACAAAAAAAGCAATTGTAGGAAAAAATGCACAAGTAGACTGGGTAACAGGTTCATTTGGTTCAAAAATATCAATGCTTTATCCAATGAGTATATTAAATGGAGAAAACGCTAAAACAGAATACACAGGAATTTCATTTGCAGGAGGCGGACAAAACCTAGACAATGGATTTAAAGTAGTTCACAACGCGCCAAATACATCAAGTGTAGTAAATGCAAAATCAATATCAAAAAATGGTGGAAAGTGCACATATAGGAGTTTAGTAAGAATAAACGAAAACGCAGTAAACTCTAAATCTTCTGTATCGTGTGAATCACTTATGTTAGATGATATATCAATATCAGACACAATACCAGTAAATGATATAAGAACAGATGAAGTAGAATTTTCACACGAAGCAAAAATAGGAAAAATAAGTGATAAAACAATATTCTACCTAATGAGTAGAGGATTATCAGAAGAAGACGCAAAAGCAATGATAGTAAGAGGATTTGCATATCCAATATCAAAAGAATTACCAGTTGAATATGCAGTAGAAATGAACAATTTAATTAACTTAGAATTAGAAGGAGCAATTGGATAACGGACATTTGGGGACGGGTCACTTTTGTCCTTTACATAAAAATATAGAAACTTTTGATAAAAAAGCTTAAGATTGTTAAAATATTAAAAGAATATGATATTTCAAAAATGGGGGCTAAAAAGGACAGCCAATATGAGAAAATTAAAAAAAAGGGGTGTCCCTAATTGAAAAAATTTTCGAAAAAGGGGCGTCCCTAATAGGAAAGGAAAAGAAAATGATATTAAACGAAACACCTGTAAGAACTTCAAGAAATTTTAATATAAATAATATTAAGTTAGAAAATATTGAAGTACCGGAAATAGTACATGAATTTAATAATGTGCAAATAATTAACAATAGTTCTAATTTAAATATAAATGAAAATGTAAGCAATTTTAATCTTGTATACGGATTACATGACGACTTAACAAATTTAGTTAAAAATAAGGCAAATAAAAAGATTAAATTACAAGTCAACGAAAATGAAGAAAGCGAAGTTCAAGTAAAATTTAAATTTGATAAAGATAATATAGAATTAGTTGAAAATATTCAAATTAAAGCAGAAACAAATTCAAAAATGAGTATTATTATAAAATACGAGTCTGAAGAAGATATAAAAGCATTTCATAATGGAATAATTAATGTAGTAGCAAAAGAAAATGCTACAGTAAATATAGTAATAGTAAATCTTATGAATAAAGTTTCAAACAATTTTATGAGCATACAAAACAATTTTGAAGAAAATGCTAAGGTTAACTATACTATAGTAGATTTTGGTGGAAAGAATAGTATAACAAATTATTATTCTAATTTGTTAGGTGATTTTTCAGACAACACTTTAAATACTATCTATTTAGGAAAAGAAGACCAACTATTTGACTTAAATTATATTGCAGAATTACGTGGCAAAAAAACGAATATAGATATTGAAGTTCAAGGTGCTTTAAAAGATAAAGCTAAAAAGCATTTTAAAGGGACAATAGATTTCAAAAAAGGTTGTAAAAAAGCTACTGGAAATGAAAATGAAGCATGTATGCTTTTATCTGATACAGCAAAATCTTTAGCTTTGCCAATGCTTCTTTGCTCAGAAGAAGAGGTAGAAGGAAATCATTCAAGTTCAGCAGGAAAAATAGGGGAGAAAGAGCTATTTTATATAATGAGTAGAGGTTTTGAACTTAAAGAAGCTATGAAACTAATGGTTAGAGCAAGATTTAACGAAATATTAGAAAGAATAGAAAATGAAGAATTAAAAAATCAAATTATAGATGAAATTGAGAAAAGGCTAGACTAATAAAAATAAGTTGAAAGGGAAAAGAATAATGAAAAGTTCAAAAGAGTTTATGGACAATTTTATGGAAAACTGGAAAAATATGATTAAGTACCAAGATGTAAAATTGAATCCGATTGAGCCAAATTATGATGAGTTTGAAAGAGCGTTTAATGAAGAAAAGAAAATAGTAAGTACTCAAGAATGTAGAAAATCTAGAAAAATGATAGAAATAGATGATGAAAGATAGAAGGAAGGATGTTAATGAAAGAGAACAATATAAAAAAGGATTTTCCTTTATTAGAAAATAGTAATATAACATATTTAGATAGTGGTGCTACAACACAAAAACCATTAAAGGTAATAAATGCAGTAGACGAATTTTACAAAAAATATAATGCAAACCCACATAGGGGGGCATACTCTTTAAGTGTTGAGGCAACTGAAATTTACGAAGATACAAGAACTAAAATTGCAAAATTCATAAATGCAAAACATAGAGAAGAGATAATATTTTCTAAAAATGCTACAGAAAGTTTAAATTTAATTGCATATTCGTATGGATTAGAAAATTTGAAAAAAGATGACGAAGTAGTAATTTCAATAATGGAACATCATTCAAACTTAGTCCCTTGGCAAAAAGTAACAAAAAAAACAAGTGCTAAGTTAAAATATATGTATATAAATGATGAGTTTGAATTAACAGATAAAGAAATAGAAGAAAAAATTACAGACAAAACAAAAATTGTTGGAATTGCACATGTTTCAAATGTTTTAGGAACAATAAACAATGTAAAAAAAATAATCGAATATGCTCATAAAAAAGGAGCAATAGTAATAGTCGATGCATCACAAAGTATCCCTCATATGAAAATAGATGTACAAGAATTAGATGCGGATTTTCTAGTATTTTCAGGTCATAAAATGCTAGCCCCTTTAGGAATAGGCGTCTTATATGGAAAAAAAGAAATATTAGAAAAAATGACTCCTTTCCTAATGGGTGGAGATATGATAGAATATGTATATGAACAAGAAACAACATTTGCTATGCTTCCAAATAAGTTTGAGGCAGGAACTCAAAATGTAGAAGGTGTAATAGGACTAGGAGCTGCAATAGATTATATAGAAAATATGGGATATGACAAAATACAGCAAATAGAAAATGAAGTAGTCTCATATGCTATGCAAGAGCTAAAGAAATTAGATTATTTAACAGTATACGCAACACCTAATAAAGAAAATCATAGTAGCGTAATTTCATTTAATATTAATGGAGTACATCCACACGATGTAGCAAGTATACTAGACAGCAAAGGAGTATGTGTGCGTTCACGGAAACCATTGTGCACAGCCATTAATGAGATATTTAGGAATAGACTCTACTTGTAGAGCAAGCTTTTACTTATACAATACAAAAGAAGATGTAGACAAGCTAGTAGAAGCAATAAATAGCGCTTATGAAATGTTTAAAAAATATATAAAATAATTACAATTTTTGAATTGTAAAAGGAGAATAAAATTATAGATGAATATTGATAAAGAAGAACTAGATCAAGCTTTGAAATTTTATGAAATAGATGATGTAGCATATGCTGATAAGTGCTATAGATGTTTAGAATTTTTAAACAACAATAAAGAATTTAAAAACGAAGCAGATAAAGTATATTCTATTTTATATGAAGACACTGAAAATAAAATAGAGGACTTATGGAACTTTCAAGACATTAAAGAATTATTTGGCGAAGAAAATAATCCTTATATTACTAATATATTAGTACTTAGCGGATATAAAACGCACTTAAATAATATGAAAAAATTCAATTTAGATAGTGAGCAATGTAAAATTCATAAAATAAGAGTAAAAGAAACACTTACTAATGATATATATCAACGAAAATATGATGGAATACGAATATCTCAAATGATATGGGGAGCATATTTTATTAATTTGAAATTAATAGAAGTAGGAAGATTACAATATGAAAAATCTATATTAAACCCCATAACAAAACAAAAAGAAAATTGTATAAAAATACATATACCAAGAGGCAATAGTTTAGATGATCAACCGGTTAAAAAATCAATAAAACAATCTAAAACACTAATTGAAAAATATTTTAAACTAAAAGATTATAAATATTATTGTAATAGTTGGTTACTAAGTAAACAAATACAAGAATTGTTAGATGAAAATTCGAATATAGCAAAATTTTATAAAATGTTTGATGTAATAGAAGGAGAAGAATGTACAGCTGATATTTTAAATTTTGTATACAATATCAAAAAATGCGATAATTACAATAACCTAGAAGAAAGCACATCACTACAAAGAAATGTAAAAAAATTATTAAAAGATGAAATAATGATAAAGACAGGTATAGGAATTTTAAAATAACAAATAATTAAATAGGGAAAGGAAATAAAAATGGAAGACTTAACAGATGTTTATAACGAGCTAATAATGGAACATAGTATGAATTCATATAACAAAAAAGAACTTAAAGATGCAGACTACTGTGAGGTTGGTCATAATCCAAATTGTGGAGATGAAATAACACTTGAATTAAAACTAAATGGAGATATAATTGAAGATATGGCTTTTACGGGTCACGGTTGTGCAATTTCTCAAGCATCAACATCTATAATGATAGATACACTAAAAGGAAAAACTATAGAAGAAGCAAAAGAGATTGTAAAGACTTTTATAGAAATGATAAAAAGAGAAATAACCGATGAAAAAGAATTAGAAAAATTAGAAGATGCTATAGCTTTTAGAAATGTAGCTAATATGCCTGCCAGAGTAAAATGTGCACTTTTAGCATGGCATACGATTGAAGATATATTAAATAAAGATTGTCAATAGGAACGCTCTTATTGACAATCTTTATTTAGTTAAAAAACAATTTTTACATTAATTAAAAGTATAAAGTGTTTTTTTATGTTACACTTTGAATAAATATATAAACCAAAGGCATTGTAAAAATTATGTAAATATGATACAATTGTATTGTAATTTTTTGCAAGGAAAATTATGGTAGGTTGCTAACACCTATAGTATATAATTTTCAAAGCAAACTACAAAACACTATTTATTATTTAATAATGGAGGATATTTTATGAATCTAAGAGAAAAAATTTACCATCGGACTCATTTAAGAGAAGTAAAACATACAACTCTTAATCCTTATGGACCTGGTGTGGTACGTATACATTTAGTACCGCCGAGACCACAAAATGAATTGGCACCTAGTGTAGCTATTTTAAACGGAAAGGATATCTTGCCAATTAATTCTTCTTGGGCTATTCTTCTTTCTGAATTTATTGACCAACTCAATAAATTCAATGGTCATGAAATTACAAAAGAAGATTTAAGAATTGTTCGGGACAGAACTTTAATTGAAGTACGCAAGATTTATCCAAAAGTGAAAAAAGAAAGGTTGCAAAAAGACCTTTCCATAATTATCGAGACTCTGTGTAGTATTGCATATGGTGAGACTCCTAAAGTGGATATTCCATATATGACTATTGGTGAATATGCTCAATACATGAATGCACCTCACAGAATGGATTTAATGATTAGTAGCATGTCAAAAAATGGAGTATGGCATTGCAACCAAAAGTGTGTAAATTGCTATGCAGCAGGACAGCACAATGCTATCGTTTCCGAAATTTCAACTGAAGAATGGAAAACTATTATTGACAAATGTAGGAAAGTTTATATTCCTCAGCTTACATTTACAGGAGGAGAGCCTACCATGAGAAATGATTTAGTAGAACTAATAGACTATTCTCGTTGGTTTGTTACTCGGCTTAATACTAATGGTCAATTGCTTTCTAAAGAATTGTGTAAGCAGCTTTATGAAGCAAGTTTAGATAGTATTCAAATAACTCTTTATTCTTCAAAAGAAGATGAACATGAGCAATTAATCGGAAATTGTCATGGTGCTTTTGAAAAAACTGTGCAAGGGATAAAAAATGCTTTAGCAGCAGGTCTGAATGTAAGCGTAAATACGCCATTGTGCAAGGTAAACCCTAATTATGTAGAAACTCTTAAGTTTTTACATGAACTTGGCGTAAAATACGTGTCTTGCTCTGGTATTATCTTTACTGGAAATGCAAGAAATCCATCTGCTAAAATGCAACAAATGTCGGAAGATGATCTTTATTCTGTACTGAAAGCAGCTACAAAGTATTGTAAAGAAACTCATATGGAAATTGCATTTACATCTCCTGGATTGGTTTCTGAAGAAAGATTACGCAAACTTGGCATTGAAGTTCCAACGTGTGGAGCTAGTATGAGCAATATGGCAATTGCCCCTAATGGGGACGTAGTGCCTTGCCAAAGTTGGCTTAATGAAAATTCTTCACTTGGTAACATGTTAACAGATTCTTGGAAAAAGATTTGGAATGCACCTCTTTGTTTGAGTACAAGAGAATTTGCAGCTAAACTTGAGTACAAATGTCCATTAAGACAAGGATTTTAAGAAAGGAAATAGCTATGAGAAAATTTAAGAGATTTTTTGCATTTTTATTTTTAATAGCAATTTGTATTCTTGCTATACCTAATAAAGTGTTTGCCAAAGAGCCACTGGATGAAATTCAAGATTATGAGTTGATCGTTGACATGCGGAATGATGGAACAATGGATATCAAGTATCATATTGAGTGGAAGGTTTTAGACGATTCGTCTGAAGGACCACTTTCTTGGGTAAAAATTGGAATTCCGAATAAGCACGTTGATGAGATACAGGCGAGTAGCAGTAATATAAACGAAATCAAGTATATGGCTGAGTCAGGCAAAACATATATAAAGGTTCATTTTGATCGTGAATATTATGCTAATGAAATTATAAGTTTTGATTTTTCAATTCATCAATCACATATGTATGTAATAGATGAAGAAGATCATTTGCTTAGATATTCATTTACACCTGGTTGGTTTGATGAAATTGAAGTTAAAAATATTGTAATAAGATGGAATGACTTTAATGTCATTAAAAGCAATTCTAAACAATCAGAGAACGGATATCTAGTATGGAACTCTTCATTATCATATGGAGAAAAGATAAATGCTTCCGTTTCATATAATTTAGATGCTTTTAACACCAATAAAGCGGAGCAATACAAGGAAAATGAAAGCACTGTAAATGAAACGACAGTTATTTTAGTCGTTGGTGTAATTTTTTTAGTGATTGTTGTTATTGCATTACTTATATATTTGTCAAGAGATGATTATGATAATCATAGCGGTTTTGGAGGTGGTGGAACAGTTTATCACAGCACATATATACACCATTCTTCATGTGCAAGTCGTAGTTCTTGTGTAAGCCATTGTGCATGTGCATGCGCTTGTGCTGGTGGTGGAAGAGCGGGTTGCTCTAAAAAAGATTTTTATGCTACAAAATTGAACTCCAATATGATTCAGGAGGTCCTTAAAGAAGATTTAAAATAAAAAGTGTTTCGTATTAAAAATAGCACTCGTTTAATAACGAGTGCTATTTTCATATTTAATTTTTTAATCATAAAACATTTTAGAATAAATTTTATGATTTCAATCATTAACAGCAATTATTTATTATTGCTGTATTCTGCTAAAGTAGGCCACTTTGTATCTTTATCTGAAAAAATAAGTTTTTTGAATCCACCCACTTCTTCAATAGGCCAGTTAATTTCAAGTGCAGGATCATTCCAAATAAGTCCGCCTTCATCTCCAGGTTGATAAAACTTGTTAACTTTGTATGCAAAAATAGCTTCATCAGATGTTACTAAAAAGCCATGTGCAAAGTTTTCAGGAATGAAAAACTGACGATTGTTGTCTCCTGTAAGTAATACTCCGTAAGCCTTTCCATAAGTAGGTGAATCTTTTCTTAAATCAACAGCTACATCATAAACAGCTCCTTTAACAACTCTAACAAGCTTTGCCTGAGAAAATTCACCATTTTGGAAGTGTAACCCTCTTATTACTCCTTTTTTAGAACAAGATTGGTTATCCTGTATAAAAGTACAATTAATTCCGATTTCTTCGAAATCTCTCTGAGAGTATGTTTCCATGAAGTAACCCCTGCTGTCACCATGTCTTGTAGTTTCAACAACTTTTAATCCTTCAATACCTGTTTCTTCAACAATTTTTACCTGTCCCATTTATCGGTCCTCCTTTAATTTTTTCTTTACAAAACAATTGTAAAGTATATTTAATTAAGTAACATAAATATTATATCATATATTTCATATATTGCAATAGTAGAATTTGTAGAAAAATATGTAAAAATAACAATATAATAAATTCACTTATTTTTTAGTGGCTTGTATTTTTTTATTTTTTTTAGTATTATATATAGAGAGATACAAAGGAGTGTGAAGTTATGTTAGATTTTGATGAAAACAAAAGAATTTTAAATCAATTAAACGGAAAATTAAAAGAATTGGGTGAATCTCTTTGAAATATCTAACTTAGAAATTAGATTAAAAGATTTAGAAAGTAAAACAAATGATGCCTCTTTTTGGGAAGATTCACAAAATTCAACAAAAATATTAAAAGAAATAAATGAAATAAAGGCTAAAATACATACGTACAATAATATAAAAAATAATTTACAAAACGTAATTCAAATGAACGATTTAATACAAGAAGAAAAAGAAGAAAGCTTGGAAGAAGAACTAAAAGATTCTATAAAAAATTTGCAAAAGGAAATTGACAAACTAGAAATAAATACATTATTATCTGGAAAATATGATAAAAACAATGCAATTTTGACTATTCATCCTGGAGCAGGAGGAACAGAAAGTTGTGATTGGGCTCAAATGTTATATAGAATGTATACAAGATGGGCTTTAGACAATGGATATGAAGTAAAAGAATTAGATTATTTAGATGGTGAAGAAGCAGGTTTGAAAAGTGTTACATTTTTAGTTAAAGGTTTATATGCATATGGATATTTAAAAGGAGAAATGGGTGTACATAGGTTAGTAAGGATATCACCATTTGATAGTGGAGGAAGAAGACATACTTCTTTTGCTTCATTAGAAGTTTTACCAGAAATCTCTGAAGATATTGAAATAAATATAAATCCAGATGACCTAAGAGTTGACACTTATAGAGCTTCAGGAGCAGGAGGGCAACACGTTAACAAAACATCATCTGCGGTTCGTATTACACATATTCCAACAAACATAGTAGTATCTTGTCAATCTGAACGTTCACAAATTCAAAATAGAGATACAGCTATGAAAATGTTGAAATCAAAGCTTTTGAATTTAAAAGAAAAAGAACATAAAGATAAAATAGAAGATTTAAAGGGAAATCAAATGGATATAGCATGGGGAAGTCAAATACGTTCATATGTATTTTGCCCATACACAATGGTAAAAGACCACAGAACTAATTATGAGGTAGGAAATATACAAGGCGTGATGGATGGAGACTTAAATGATTTTATGGATGCATATTTAAAAATGGAAAGTAAATCACAAAATAAAGAATAGTTTTTATTCTTTATTTTTTTGTTCTAAAATAGACAAGACCTGAATATATATATTTATATAACAAAAACAAGAGAAGGGAAGAGGTACTATGGCATTGGAAGATAGAAAAATGCAATCAAATAATATGAATGTAATTCAAAATTTAGTATTAGAAAATAGAGAAAAACTTAGCATTTCTGGAGTTTTAGATGTGCTTAGTTTCGACGATCAAGTAGTAATAGTTGAAACAGAATTAGGACTTCTTACGATAAAGGGAGAAAATTTAAGAATTAATAAATTAAGTATAGATACTTCAGAAGTTATAGTTGAAGGCGAAATATATAATTTAGCATATAGTGAAAATGATATGGATAAAAAATCAGGAGGAATATTTAATAAAATATTTAAATAAAACTTAAAATTAGAAGGTGATAATTTGGAAAATGGAATATTAATGCAATTATACTCTATGTTAGTTTTTATTATTAGCGGTATATTTATAGGTATATTTTTCGACATATTTCGTATACTTAGAAAATCTTTTCATACTCCAGATATTATTACATATATAGAGGATGCTCTATTTTGGCTTATTACAGGTTTATTTTTAATATTTGTTATATTTAATTTTACTAATGGAGAAATACGAATTTATAATATCATTGGATTAATTTTAGGTAGTCTTTTATACATGATTTTAATAAGTAAAATCTTTATAAAAATTAATGTTAAAATTGTTTTATTCATAAAAAAAATCGTAACAAGTATAGTAAAAATATTAATAATACCAATACAATTTCTTGCTAAAATTCTACAAAAAATATTTAAGCCTTTTACATTTTTCGTCATTAATACAAAGAATATATTATTAAATTTCAAAAAAAGTAAAAATAATAAGAAAAAACATCTAGAAAAAGAAGGATTTTAGAAATAAATGTAGAAAAATATAAATAGAGCATATTTTGTAGACAAAAGAAAACATTAGAGAGAGAGTAAACTTATGAAAATAATAAAAAATATAATAAAAAAAATATTATTAATTGCTGTTGGCATATATATAATTAGTATATTTATTTCTCAACAACAACTTTTAAATACATACCAAAAAGAAATAGGAAAGTACGAAACTCAAAAACAAGAAGCTGAAGAAACAAAAGAATCTTTAGTTGCTATGAAAGACAACGTAAATTCACCAGAATATATTGAAGAAATTGCTAGAGAAAAATTAGGAATGTACTTACCTAATGAAAGAGTTTATATTGATATTGGAAAATAGTGGAAAAAAAGAGGAATATTTTACCTCTTTTTTCTTTACTTATTCGTAATTTTATAGTATAATATATACATATTCTATCAGAATAATTTATTTTTTCTTTTTAAATACCAAAAAATAAAAATGAAATTAAAATTAAATAAAAAAGGGGGCTAAAATTTATGAATTTAGAAGATGCTACTTTAGTAGAATTGCGTCAACTAGCCAAAGAAAGGGATATTAAAAATGTATCCAAATTAAAAAAGGAAGAATTAATTGAAATTCTTGAAAATAAAACAAATAAATCAAATGAAATAGATGAGAATACAGAGAAAAATAATACTCCAAGAAGATTTTATCCTTTAGTAAACGAGGAAATCACTCCTGAAGGTCCAGAGTTAGAAGCAGGGGAAGGATATAAATTAACAAGTGAAGATGATAGAATCGTTCAAGGTGTATTAGAAATCTTACCTGATGGTTATGGATTTTTAAGAGGAGAAAATTACTTATCTACACCTAAAGATATTTATGTTTCACCTATACAAATTAGAAGATTTAAATTAGATAAAGGAGACAAAATAAAAGGAATTGCCAGACTTCCAAAAGAAGGAGAAAAATTTCCTGCATTAATATTTGTTGGTGAAGTTAATGGTGAAGCACCTGAAAAGGCCTATAGACGTATAAAATTTGATGACTTAACACCAATATATCCTGAGGAAAAATTACGTTTAGAAACAACTCCAAACGAATACGCAATGAGAATGATAGATTTAATTTCTCCAATTGGTAAGGGCCAAAGAGGGCAAATAGTTGCTCCTCCAAAAGTAGGAAAGACTACATTACTTAAAAAAATAGCAAATAGTATAAGTACTAATAATCCTGAAGTTGAACTTATTGTTCTTCTTATAGATGAAAGACCAGAAGAAGTTACAGATATGAAACGATCAATAAAAGGTGAAGTTATATATTCTACATTTGATGAAGTACCTGAAAATCATGTAAAAGTTGCTGAAATGGTATTAGAAAGAGCAAAAAGACTTGTTGAACACAAAAAAGATGTTGTTATTTTATTAGATAGTATAACAAGACTTGCAAGAGCTTACAACCTAGTTGTTCCTTCATCTGGAAGAACATTATCTGGAGGTCTTGATCCTGCATCACTACATAAACCAAAAAAATTCTTTGGTGCAGCAAGAAATATAGAAAATGGGGGAAGCCTTACAATATTAGCTACTTCATTAATTGAAACAGGCAGTAGAATGGACGATGTAATCTTCGAAGAATTTAAGGGAACAGGTAATATGGAAGTACATTTAAATAGAGCACTTTCAGAAAAGAGAATTTTCCCAGCAATAGATATAAATAAATCTGGAACAAGAAAAGAAGAAAAATTATTAACTAAAAAAGAACTAGAAACAGTATTTGCATTAAGAAAAGCATTATCTAAAATGCCTACAGAAGATGTTACAGAAACAATAATAAATCAAATGATTACAACTAAAAATAATAGAGAATTTATAGATAAAATAGATAGTTTCTTATATAAATTTAAAGATTAATTAAATTTGATAATATTTAATAATTTAGATAAAACATTGAATATTAAAAATTTTGAAAAAAAGTTAGGTAGAGGGTAAGATGTTAGAACTTTCTACCTAATATTTTTGCTTTTATCATTGCACAAAATGAAACTTTTGTGCAAAAAGAGATAGGAGTAAAATATAAAACCATACATATATGGTCTTACCCGCAAAATCTTGCAATTCCTTGCTATTACTAGTATTTAAGCTGTTTATTCTAACAACAAACTATATTACTTCCTTATAAAACTCTCTTAAATTTGATTCTGAAGCCTCATTATTTTTAATTATTCTTGGTTGGATTTTTTTTCATTATTGTAACCACATATTTTAAAAAAATTTATATAACTTTAGATTATTTTATCAAAATTTCACAAATCCCAATATTTCAGTATTTCCCTTAATTATTCAAACAACAAGTTATATGTCTGAAAAATAAAAACGCCTTAAAATCGACTCTCATGCGTCGCTTTTTTTAGCCTTTTTCAAGCATTTTTAATAAATGCCTAAAAATCAGCATTTCTACTAAAAATTATATAATAAACACTAGATTTATAAATTAGCATATCTAATCATAAACATATAACTTGTTTGATTAAATATAAAAATGTCTTAAAATCGATTTTGATGCGTTCAAAATATAAAATTATATTATGAATTAATAATCTAAATTTATATAATTATTATACACAATGATTTTATAAATTTATAATAAAAAGTTTATTTAAAAACATTTTAGACAAATGTTCGTTTGAAAAATTTATATTCAAAATTAACTTTGCACAAAATTTTTGACTTGAATTTATATAAATCAAAATTTTAAATTTCTGATTATTTTAAATTCTATTTTAATTTTTAGTTTTATTTTTATATTTCAAATTTTTATAATGATTTTTTTATTTTGTAAATACTTCTTTTTTTAGATTTTATAATTATTAAAATTTGATATTTTTGAAATAGCCTATTTCCCTATTCCCTACTAATAAGTAGTTTTTTAATAAATGAAAAAAGTCTATTTTTATAATTTTTAATCATAAAATAAATTAGAGACCATAATCTATGACCTCCAATCTATTACTGTCTTTTTTGCTGTTCTTCAATTAAAAACTTTGCATATTTTGAATCTTTTCCATAGTATTTTTCGACTAATTGTATATGCTTGCTTTCAGAAACAGGTATTATAATTTTATTAGTTACAAATACTGTTGACCCTAAAATCAGTAAAATAATTGGTCCTATTAATAGAGAATTAAAAGCCAAGCAAATTACTAGGGCAACCAGTGGGACAAAATAAATAACTCCAATTAATGCTACCACATGCAAAGTCCGTATTGACGATATGTATGTATTTCTACAATCCAGCTTCGTTTTATTGGTAACTTTGTTTACTAATCTAATAGCTACAAAACATACAACTATCTCAATGAGATAAACAAATAAAATTGCAATAATTCCAATTAGAATATTAGACATAAAAATTTTCCTCCTATATACATTTGTTTTATAGAATGTTTATACGTTACACTTTGTGTTGATATTATACTATATTTTTATGTAAAATACAAGCATTTTCCTATTCTTTACTTTTTATTGAATTTTTAATTAATATATGTTATAATTTTTATGTAACTTATAATTTCATATATTAGAGAAAGGATATCTATTTGCTATGAAAGAATCAAAAACACCACTAAGTAATACTAAAGTATATCCAATTGAAGGAAAGGTTTATCGGGCTATAATACCATTTGATGATGGCTCCTCTTTAAATATTCTTTTTAAAGTAGAAAGTATGGGAGTTATTGAACCATGTACTTCAACAGATAAATTTATTTATTCTTCACTTTCAAAAGATATACAGCGTAGAATATATACGTTGTATTCAATTTTGTAAAAAGATTTATCTGTAATAAAAATCCTTATAGTTTAAATGATTATTAAAACTATAAGGATTTTATTATTTATTTAAAATCTGTCTTATTTCAAAAGCCAATTGGCGATATCACAGATTTGAATTCCTTCATATTGATAATCCTCATGTTTTGTTCTAGCAATTATCATCTTAGGATATGCATCTTTAATCTGTAGTAATGGCTCTACTTCTCTTTTTAGGGTATCTTCATAGTCTATATTATCTGAAACTTGAATATAAATTTTTTCGTTTCTTTTTAATGCTATAAAGTCTACTTCTTTATTATATAATATTCCCGTATATACTTCATATCCTCTTCTTAGTAATTCAATTGCAACAATGTTTTCATATACTCTACCATAATCTAAAGATTTTGTACCTAAACGAGCATATCTAAATGCATGATCAGATAAATAATATTTTTCGTCACTATTTAAATATTTTTTACCTTTTATATCATATCTGCTTATTTTATAAAAGGCAAATGCCTCGCATAAATATTCAATATAGTTTCCAACCGTTTTATGATTTGTTTCTAGATTACAATTATTTAACGAATTGGAAACATTTCTTAATGACGTTCTATTAGATATATTATCCATAAGGAAGTCATTTATCGAACTCATTAACTTTTCATCTTTTATTTTATTTCTTTCAAAAATATCTCTAACTATTAGAGTATTATATATATCATTTAAGTAATCGTATTTTTTTTCTATTGAATTATATAAATATGAACCTGACATTCCCCCTTCCATTACATAGTTATTAAATGCATTATCAATATCACTATATTTAAAATAATCAAGATATTCTTTAAAAGAAAATGGATAAACTTCAATTTCAAATGTTCTTCCAGTGAACAATGTGGCTAAATCACTACTTAATAGAAAGGCATTGGAACCAGTTATATATATATCAAATTTTTCTTCTGCATGTAAACTATTTATTGTTTTTTCAAATCCTTCACACATTTGTACTTCATCAATTAATACAAAATTATTCATCCCTTTTTTATATCTTTGTTCTACATAGTCATTCAATTTATGATATTCCCTTAAGTTTTCAAAATCCAATGAGTTATAATTTATATCTATTATATTGTAATTTTTTACATTATTTATTATATATTCTTTGAAAAGCTCTAATAATTTAGATTTTCCACTTCTTCTTACTCCAGTAATAACTTTTATATCAGGAGTCCCCATTACTTCAATTAGAGTATTAAGATATTCTCTCTTTAATAATTTCATATTTTTTCACCTCAAAAATATTATATCATATCACTTCCCAAAAATCAAATATTTTTAAAAATGGGAAGTGGTAATATTTATTATATACTGATATTAAAATAGTATACATTTTTCAATAAAAATGTATAAAAATCAAAAAAATTATACATGTTTTTAAAATATGTACAATTTTTTTAAATCTTCTTCTATTTCCTCTAGTGTTTTTTCTCCTATTTCCTCAGTAATTACATCTTTTGCGACCTTATCAATTACACTATATAATATATATGTAACCAGATAAACACAAAAACAGATGACATTTGGTTTGTATTATCAAAGTTTTGCGCAAGAAGAGATAGGAACAAAATATAAAACCATACATATATGGCCCTACCCGCAAAATCTTGCAATTCCTTGCTATCACTAGTATTTAAGCTATTAATTTTAACAACAAAATTTTTAATTATTCTTGGTTGGATTTTTTTCATTATTGTAACCACATATTTAAATATTTAAAAAAATTATATAACTTTAGATTATTTTTATAAAAATTTCACAAATCCCCATATTTCAGTATTTTGCTCAATTATTCAAACAACAAGTTATATGCCTAAAAAATAAAAACGCCTTAAAATCGATTCTCGTGCGTCGCTTTTTTAGCCTTTTTCGAGCATTTTTAATAAATGCCTAAAAATCAGCATTTCTACTAAAAATTATATAATAA
>OIZO01000100.1_pt1 | contig 68042 bp, 74 predicted proteins | sample 1588551 | NCBI WGS metagenome assembly OIZO01 (sample SAMN03283271) | human gut metagenome | biome: human-associated habitat; material: feces | host: Homo sapiens | place: Peru | collected 2012
CCGGGGCAAAAACACTCTGATTGTTGCGACCGCGTGAGCGGGCAATTCTATAGTTATTTTGCAACAATCAGCGTGTAGCGCATTATTGCGCGATTTTGAATCAGGAAACCGTGACTAGGAGCCAGTTTTATGCTGAATACATTTATAATGCGTTTGCCCTGTTTGTTATCATCATCAACCTTTATTTATTCTTACTTTTTATGCTATAATCTGCACATGGAAAAAACAATTCTTATTGCTGGAAAAAATATGCCGGATGCAGGAAGCTTTACGGACGGAGTTGCTTTTTCGGGCAGAAACATAATAATAACCGGACCGCAGACAGATGAAGTTCAGCCTATAAAAAAACTTACAATTGCAGAACGCAAGGCAAATCAGGCGGCTTACGAAGAAGAAAAAAATCTTGAGGCAAAATCTGGAATCTGCACAATTGAATGGAACAAATCGTCTCCGCTTTCAGCACGCTCTCTTGTGCTTCAAACGCTTACAATATTCAACAGAATGGATGAAGCGGTTCTTTACTTTGATGAAGAATGGTTTGCTTCCAAGGCTGAAAAAATGGACAGCGAGGAAATTGCGCGTGGCTGCGACGAAATGATTGCAGGCTACCAGTATCTTGCGCTGGAAATAATTTCATCTTTTCAAAAAAGAGATGCTTCGGAAGGTCCTGGAACACTTGTCTTCCTTTTAAAGGAAACTCCTTCAAGAATAGACGTGCTTCATTCCCCGGCTCTAAAAGACGGACTCAGCGCAATTGCTTCCCCTTTGGTTTCAGCAGGAAAAGCCGCATTCGCTTCATTTGCTGAAAATCTTGCGGCGGTTTGCAACGATTCAATTTTTGTGAATATTGTTTTAATCCGCGGAGACAATTCAATGGAAGGATTCCGGCGCGATGACGAAACTGGCAGATGGCTATGCACATATTTAAACTCAATGGACGCTTCAAAATCAGGCAAAAAAGCCCAGTGGGTAAAACCGGGAGCAAAGCCTTCAAGCGGATTCAAACTTTTTAAAAGGTAAGCATATTATATAGATGGAACTTGATTTTTTAACAGAAAGCATTATAAAAGTTGCCGCAGGCGCTGTGTGCGGCGGTCTCCTTGGACTTGAGCGCAAAAGCCACAATCAGGTAATCGGAATGAGAACTTTGATTCTAATCTGTGTCTCTTCAACGTTGCTTTCGATTCTTTCTGTTTACATGACAAAGGCGGAAGGTTTTATTGCAGCTGCAAAAGGAGATCCCACAAGGATTGCGGCTGGAGTTGTGAGCGGAATAGGCTTCCTTGGCGGTGGAGCAATAATGAAGCAAGGGCTGAACATAAAAGGCCTTACTTCTGCGGCGATAATCTGGACTGCATCAGCGTTCGGGCTTGCGATTGGAGCCGGGCTTTACATTCAAGTGGGAATCGCGCTTGCAATGGTTCTGTTTCTTCTTATGCGCCTTGAAAAACTTGAAACAAAATGGTTTCCGGCTGAAAAAACAAAAAGCCTTCACTTGTGCTTTGAAAACGACTCTCTGGACATGGAAAAACTGCGCAAAACAATCACAGCGCACGGACTGATTGTGGCAGACATGAACATGAGCCGCATTATAAAAACAAAGCAGATAATCCTGCACTACCTTGTAAAATCTCCTACAGAATACGATTTTTCCGCACTTATAAAATCTCTTGAAGAGCTAGGAAATTTAAGTGAATTTTCAATAACAGACTGAAGGAATACTTCCTAAGGACCGTAGCGATACTTCCTAAGAGGCTGAGTAATACTTCCTAAGACCCTAAGGAATACTCTCTAAGGCTCTTAGGAATACTTACTTAGGGCTTTAGGAATACTCACTTAGCCTCTTAGGAAGTATTCTTTCAGCGCGCATTGAAATTGCTCCTACTATTCAGGATTATATTCCCAAAAAGTTATATTTCAAATGGCAATATCATAACCTTTAGCATGAGCAAAAAAAATTCCCCAGTCTAGCCGGGGAATAATAAGTTACAAAAAACTGTTCGCACTTGCTCACAGTTGCTTTTTTTTCGCGGGGCATTAAGCCTTGCGTTTGTCATTTTCAGAACATTTGCTCATGCTTAATCGCAAATATTCTGAAAACTTCAATGCACATTGGTTAAAAAATAAAAAACTGTTCGCACTTGCTCACAGTTTTTTATTTTTTTTCGATGGTTATTCCTTTACAGCCGCTGTTCCCATGCTCATCATCATTGCTTTCTGTGTGAACAGGAAGAAGATTACGAACGGTATACAGATTACCAAAGAACCTGCTGCGAAGTTTGTAAACTCGTTCTTTTTATCAGAAACGAAAGAGAACAAGCCCAACGCAAGTGTCTGTTTTTCCGGGCTTCTTAAAACAAACTTCGGGAAGATAAAGTCCATCCATGGTCCTGTAAAACTTGAGATTCCCAGGAATGTGATAATCGGCTTTGTAACAGGAAGGATGATTGTTCCAAAAATTCTAAAGTGGCTTGCACCGTCAATTCTTGCAGCCTCGTCAAGGTTCTTGCTTACTGTATCCATGTAGCTTTTTACCATCCAAGTGTTGTACGGAATTCCGCCGGCAACATAAACAAGCACCAGTCCCCACAGAGTATCAAGTCCGCCGATACGGTTCAAAATTACATAGATTGCAATCATTCCTACAAATGAAGGGAAAATCTGAAGAATAAGCATGCTCATCAAAAGGGTGTGTTTAAAGACGAACTTAAAGCGTGAAAAAACATAAGCGCTCAATGAGGAAATCACAACAGTAAGAAGTGTTGTCCAAAGGGCGATGATGAATGTGTTCTTAAACCACAGCCAGTATTGGGTTTCAAAGAACAGATACTTGAAGTGCTTGAGCGTGAATCCGTCCTTGAAAGGCACAATGTTCATGCTTGCAATTCCGTTTCCAGGAGCAAAAGCGGCGGCAACAACATAAACAAGCGGATAAAAAACAACAAGCGAAATCAGTATAAAAATAAGATAAGAAAAAGTCTTGCTGATTTGCTTGAACGAGTGGTAATTTTTCATACTTCACCTTCCTTATAAGCCTTGGTATTTCTGAACTGATAAATAGCAAACGGCGCAAGAACAACGAAGATAAGTACTGCGATAACAGAAGCGTAGTTGTATCTAAGCATTGTAATTGTAAGCTTGTAAATCCAAGTAACAAGAATATCAGTTCCGCCCGCCATTGTGGTTGTGGAATCAGCAACAGTAGGAGTACCTCCTGTAAGGAAGAAGATGATTCCGAAGTTGTTGATGTTATGTGTAAAGCTCATGATAATCAAAGGCATTGTCTGGTAAAGAACAAGAGGCATTGTAATGTGCCGCAAAATCTGAGATCCGTTAGCACCGTCAATTTTTGCAGCTTCGTACAAATCCTTGGAAATAGCTGTCATTGTTCCCATAGAAAGCATCATAAAATAGCCAAATCCAGCCCAAAGGTTGATTACAATACACATTATTTTTGCCAGTGTCGCATCTCCAATCCATGGAATCGCATTTCCCGACTCAAGAATTCCAAGCGCAACAAGAGTTCTGTTTACAATTCCAAAAGTTCCGTTAAGCATATGACGCCACAGAATCATTGTAATTACAGCCGGAACTGCGTAAGGCAAGACAAATATAAACCTGAACACTGGAGCAAGCTTGATTCCGCTTTCATTCAAATGAACGGCAACCAAAAGTCCGCCAAAGTAGCAGGTAAAAGTTGAAGCCACAGCCCATACAAATGTCCAGATTGCGACGCGTGCAAAACCAGCTGACCAGTTTGTTCCGCCAAAAAGGAGCGCTTTAAAGTTCTGGAATCCAACCCAATCTACAGTATTTTTAGGAGGAAGGTTGTTTGGAGCAGAATAGTTTGTAAAAGCAACCGCAACGCTAAAAAGAAGCGGAACAACAACAAAAACAAGGAGCATAACTACACAAGGAGCAAGACCTGTAATAGGGAACGCCTTGTTGCCAACCTCAGCCAAAGAGGACTTTTGAGAAACAAACCGTTTAGTCCTGCAGTATTCTTCATAGGAATTTTTTGCGCTTCTTACAGAAATTACATAAGCAACTACAAAAAGAGCAACTATCGAAAGAATAAGAATTCCGTCGATAAGCATAAACATAGAGTTATTGCGAAACTTAACCGGAATATCAGGCTGCGGCTCGCCAAGAGTAATCAAATCAAAAATCTTTCTGCAAGTAGCTGGCAGAAAAGCAAGAAAAAGAACTTCAAGGGCAGCAAAAAGAGCGCCTTTGACATATTGTTTAAGGTAAATAATATGGGCTAATCCCATGAAGCATAAAGATGCGACTTTTACCTTTTTTGCAGAACTTCCATCGGACTCTATCCGCATAAGACACCTCGCAATTGAATACATCTGATCAAGGCACGCTTACGGTCAAGCCCTTGAGTCAGCCGTTTTTACGGTTTTGATAAACCCTAAATAAAAGAGGCTGCCCCCAAGGGCAACCCCTCTCTTATTACAAGAAAAAGCTATTAAACTTATATTCCAAGAATTGTAGCGTTGCAAGCGTCAAGTTCTTTCTTAACATCTGCACCGTCCCAAATATTCTTTGAAGCGTTTCCAAGTCCCTCCCAGAATGCAGACATCTGCGGAACAGCAGGCATTGGGAATGCGTAGTCAAGCTGCTTGAGGAATCCGCCAATGTATTCGCTTGAAACTTTTACGTTGATAGCTGGCATAGCTCCTGTGATGTCGAATCTGAGCTGCTGCATAGCAGGGCTGATAAGGAACTGGGCAAAGTCAGCAGCTTCTTCCGGATGATCAGAGTAAGAACTTACAAACATAGCGCGTGTTCCAGAGAACGAAGCTGCTGGAACTGTGTCACCAGGAAGTGAAGGAAGAGGAGCAACACCAAAGTTCAGTCCTGCATCTACAAAGTTCTTTACGTTCCAAGGTCCAGTGATGTGCATTGCAGCCTGTCCGCCCTGGAATGCTGCGTCGCAAGCGCCAGTTGAAAGGTCTGCCGCAGGAACATTAAGAGCAGGTCTAAGCGACTGGAAGAATTTCATTCCGTTTACAGCATCATCATTGTTAAGATATGTTGTAGAAGTGTCAGCTCCTGTTGAACCGAAGACGCGGTTTCCGTTTTCTGTTGTAAATAAGATTGAATAGTATGCGTTTCCTACATCCATTATAAATCCGCGTTTGTCTGGATTCTTTTTGTTGAAATCAACTACCCATTTTGCAAGAGCATCCCAAGTCTTTGGAACATCTTTTTCAGCAATGAGATCCTTGTTGTAAAACAAAGCGTAAGTTTCCGCGCTTACCGGGTATCCGTACATTTTTCCTTCATAGGTAAGAGCCTTTGAACAAGCGCCAAGAACTTCTTTTGCAACAACGTCTGGGTTTGCTGTTGGAGCAACGTGTCCGCCGTTAACAAGTTCGCCAAGCTTATCATGTGGAGCAGCAAAAAGGTCTGCGCCAACTCCAGCAGGTCCGTCAAGAGAAATCTGTCCTGTTGAATCTCCAAGCTCTACGTTTACGAACTTGATTTCTACATTCGGATGGGACTCTGTGTATTTAGCTCCAGCCTGTTTAATGAATTCATCTGGTCCTAAAAGAGACTCCCATACAGTAAGAGTTATTTTTTCAGATTTTTTAGCTTTCTTGCTGCATCCTGTAAATGCGAGCAAACCTACAGATACTACAGCCACAGCTGCAATAATACCTTTCTTCATTTTGTCCTCCTAATTATAAAACAATGAAGCTTTTATATTCCAACCGCAAATCAGCGGAAAGATTCCCTTATTCTAAGCTCGTAGCCGACTTTTGTGTGGCTTGGAACTTTTTTTCCTTCTATAATATCCACAAGAAGATTTCCTGCCTTCTTTGTGAGATTTGAAACATTTACATTCAAAGCCGTAATCGGAGGTGTATTGTTCTCCAAAACCTGGCTGTCGTAAAACGAAATCACCTGAATGTCCGCCGGCACTTCATAGTCATTCTGCTTGAGCCATTTAAGCACATATACGCAGATAATGTCATCCATACATACAAGGCACTGCGGATTTTTTTTCATAATATCCGGCAAGACAGAAAAAACATCCTTCTGGCTTTCCAGATTCCAATGAACAACACTGCCGTCCAAGGAAATTCCAGAAGAAGCAAAGCCTCTCTTAAATCCTTCAAATCGGAAAGTGTTCACGCTGTTTTTGTTGTCGCCCGCAAGAACCGCAACTTTTTCACATCCGCGGCTTATCATAAACTTTGTCATTTCGTAGCAGCCAGAAATCTGGTCGCTTCCAACATGGCAAAACTCATTGTCATCGGGCGTGCCCATTACAATAAACGGAATTCCTTCTTTTTTCAAGAAGTCCACAGATTCATCTTTTTCTTCAAGACGAGTCAAAATAATGCCGTCAACTTTCCTATTTATAACAAGCCGCCTTAACGGAGTAATGTCTCCGCCGCCCTGAACAACAATCAGAGCATCATAGCCAGCCTTGTAAACAGATTCAGAAATTCCAACGAGGCAATTCTGAAAAAACGGATTGTCCTCTTCATTCTTTGGAATCACAACGCCAATATTGAAAGTCTGCCGCAAAACAAGTCCTTTTGCCATCGGATTAGGAACATAGTTGCACGACTGAACTTTTTCCATTACACGCCGCCGGGTTTCCGCGCCAATCCGCCCCTTGCAGTTTATAACTCGGGACACTGTTGACTTTGAAACTCCAAGTTCCTTGGCAATATCCGAAATTGTAACAACAGAAGCGGACCTTTCCATAAAAACGTTTCCAAACTATTTTATTAAACAATACAAATCCAAAAACTTTGCAATGGTTAAAGTTTACACCAACAATTCTTATAAAACAAGAAAAATCGGTTGCTCAACACGAAAAGTATACACGTGTCGATTCAATTTGTCAAACTTTTTTTATAAATTCTTTGTAATTTTCTTATAAAAATAATAACGTTTCCAGAAAATTTTCTTGCACACCAGTTTTTTTTATGCAATACTTATTTTATGTTTGAACAAACCGCAGAAAAAATCAAAAACGCAAAAATCATTCCAGTTGCAAAAGTACAGGAAAAAGAAGACGCAATAAAACTTGCACGCGCGCTCACAAACGGCGGAATGAAAGCTGTCGAAATAACTTTCAGGACAAACGACGGCGAAACAGGGCTAAAAAAAATCGCTTGCTGCATAGAATCAATAAAAAAAGAGTTTCCGAATATTCTTGTTGGAGCCGGAACAGTAATAAACACAAGCCTTGCACAAAAAGCCCAGAATGCCGGAGCGGATTTTCTTGTTTCCCCGGGATTCAATCCAAAAACAGTAAAGTGGTGCGTTGAGCATGAAGTTCCGTTTTTTCCTGGAGTTTGCACGCCGGGCGAAATTGAGCAGGCAATAGAAGCCGGACTGAATTTTTTAAAGTTTTTCCCTGCGGAAGTAACGGGCGGAACAAAATTCCTAAAGTCGCTGGCAGGACCTTTTCCGCAAACAATGTTCATCCCGACCGGAGGAATAAATGCTGAAAATTTTTCAAGTTATCTTTCATGCAAAAATGTAGGCGCGGTTGGCGGAAGCTGGATGTGCCCCGAAAATCTCATAAAAGAAAAAAAATGGCAGGAAATTGAAAAACTTTGCGAAAAATCAAACTTTCCCCGCATAAAAAACTGCTAAAAAAACTGCCCTCTAAGCTAAATAAATTCAGCTTAAAGGGCAGCCTTTGAATAGCTTAACTAGAAATCAGTGATTAAACCAATCCCTGGGCAACCATTGCGTTTGCAACTTTTACAAATCCTGCAATGTTAGCACCGGCAACATAGTCGCCTTCTGTAGCATATTTCTTTGCAGTTTCGTAAGCGTTGTCGTGGATGTTTGTCATAATCTGCTTGAGTTTAGAGTCAACTTCTTCAAATGTCCAAGAAAGACGCTCTGAGTTCTGGCTCATTTCAAGTCCAGAAACCGCAACACCACCAGCGTTTGCGGCTTTTCCAGGAGCGAACATAACTTTATTTTCCTGAAGATACTTGATAGCTTCCGCGCGTGTAGGCATATTTGCGCCTTCTGCAACGAGCATACATCCGTTTGCAACAAGTTTCTTTGCATCCTCAAGGTAAATTTCATCCTGAGTTGCGCAAGGCAATGCAAGGTCAGCTTTTACGCCCCAAGGTTTTTCGCCTTTGAAGAATTTTGCGTTAGGATATTTCTTTACATAAGCGTCTACTTTTTCTTTGCGTGCGCGGAATTCCTTTACATAGGCAAGTTTTTCCGCAGTGATTCCTTCTTCATCAAGAATATAGCCAGTTGAATCAGACAAAGTGATTGGCTTTCCGCCGAGCTGAAGAAGTTTTTCAGCAGCGTACTGGGCAACGTTTCCATCTCCAGAAATAATAGCTGTCTTTCCTTTGAAGTCCTGGCCTTTTTTTGCAAGCATACATTCAACAAAGTAGATAAGTCCGTAGCCTGTAGCTTCTGTGCGGGCAAGAGAACCGCCGAATGAAAGTCCTTTTCCTGTAAGAACTCCAGTGTACTGGTTTGTAATTCTCTTATACTGGCCGAACATATAAGCAACTTCTTTTCCGCCTACACCTTTGTCTCCAGCTGGAACATCTGTGTCTGCGCCAATATGACGATAAAGCTCTGTGATAAATGACTGGCAGAATCTCATGATTTCAGCGTCTGATTTTCCGTGGCCATCAAAGTCTGAACCGCCTTTTCCGCCGCCCATTGGAAGAGTTGTAAGGGAATTCTTAAGAACCTGCTCAAATCCGAGGAATTTCAAAACATCAAGTCCTACTTCCGGAGAAAAACGCAAACCTCCTTTATAAGGTCCGATTGCGCTGTTAAACTGAACACGGAATCCGCGGTTTACGTGAGGTTTTCCTGCATCGTCAGTCCAAGGAACACGGAACATTACAATTCTCTCTGGCTCAACGAAACGCTCAAGAACAGCATACTGCTCCAGCTCAGGCATTTTGTCTACCGCAGGAGAAATTGCTTCAAGAACAAGTCCAGCAGCCTGAAGAAAATGACCCTGATCTGCATAGCGCACAGAAATGTCATCCCAAACACGTTTACAATAAGCATTTTTAATACTGTATTCCATATAAACAACCCCTGTTTCTTGATTTTTTAATTTGTAACCCCAGAAATCAAGAAAAAACTTAAATAATATTAAACTATATTAAATGTTTTGAAAAGTAAAAAGTTAAAAATTTGTTGCAACATTTTACAAGCCGCTATATAATAAATACTGAAATTTCTTTAACGAGGCTTCAGAATTGACAGAGGAAAGCTGCCTTGAAAATGTTTTGCTTTCATATAAAAAATACTACGATGTTTCAAGAAATCCATGCAAAGATTTTTGCGCAACTGCGGAATTCCACTCGCACGAGGAACATTATTTTCTAACAAAGACGGCAAGAATCGCGGAAGTGGATTCAAATGAATATGTCTATTTTGCAGTTGAAGAAAACCTTTCATTGAAAAAGCTCAAGGAACTTTCCAGCGCGGCATGGTCAGACGGACTTTCAAAAGTAAAGCCTTTCTACGGACACAAAAATTCAGACATAAGCCTGATTGTCATAGCCAGCTCAGTTGAAAAAGATGCAGCCAAGGGAGCAAAAAAAATCAAGCTGCACAAATCGTACAAGTTTTCATTTTTTGGCTGGAGCAACTTAAGTCTGGTTGTCTACGACGTTTCAGCAGGAAAAACTTGGTTCAACTGGCACGGAAGAAATCTGCGCAGTATTTTTTCAAAAATGCCACTGTAGCTTTTTAAGCAAATTTTGAGTGAGATTCAAAACTCATTCACATTTATATTTTTTTTGGAGGCAAAAGAGATGGCTGCTTTACTGATTATTTTAGCGGCGCTTGTTCTGCTTTTCTGCGGATACGTTTTTTACGGTTCGTGGCTTGCAAAGCAATGGGGAATTGATCCGGCGAAAAAAACACCAGCAAAGGAAACACCTGACGGAATTGACTACGTGGCTGCAAAACCGGCAGTTCTCATGGGACACCACTACTCTTCCATAGCAGGGGCAGGACCAATCAACGGACCTATACAGGCGGCAGTTTTCGGATGGGTTCCAGTATTTTTGTGGTGCATAATCGGAGGAATTTTCTTTGGCGGAGTCCAGGACTTTGGCTCGCTGTTTGCATCTATAAGGCACAAGGGAAAATCCGTAGGCGAAATCATAAACGACACAATGGGAGCAAAGGCAAAAAAGCTCTTTATTATTTTTGCGCTTCTTGTTCTTATCCTTGTAATCGCCTCGTTTGTAAACGTTGTTGCAGGAACCTTCTTTACCGTGGCAGGAAGCCCAGTAATGTTCGGGCTTGTTTCAAATCCGACAAACAACCAGACGACAGCAATGATTTCAATTTTATTCATTGTGCTTGCCGTTATCTACGGAATCATAACAAACAAATGCGGACTAAAAACGCTTCCGGCTACAATCCTTGGAATAATCGGAATCGTGATTGTTACAATAATCGGTCTCAACGTGGGATTCGCAATGAGCCGCAACGCCTGGATTGTTTTTGTAGGAGTTTACATAGCAGTAGCTTCTCTTGTTCCAGTGTGGATTATGCTTCAGCCGCGCGACTACCTTTCAAGCTTTTTGCTTTACGCCATGATGCTTGTTGCACTTGCAGGAATTTTAGTCAATGCATTTAAAGGAAGCTCTGCAATCGAATTTTCAATTCCAGCATTCACAGGCTGGAAGACACAGGCAGGATTCCTTTTCCCAACGCTTTTCATAACAGTAGCTTGCGGCGCCTGCTCTGGATTCCACTCGCTGATTGCAACAGGAACAACCTCAAAGCAACTTGACAACGAAAAAAACGCAAAGGCAATCGGATACGGCTCAATGCTTATTGAATCCGCGCTTGGAATAATCGCACTTATTTCTGTAGGCGTTATCTGGAGCCAGTGGAAACAAGGAAAATTCGGCTCACCATCCGCAGCATTCGGTGCTGGAATCGCGACACTTTTTGGTAAAGAAGGAAGCGGAATTTACAACACGATAAACGCTCTTCTTACACTTGCGGTTTCTGTATTCGCCCTTACTTCGCTCGACACAGGAACAAGACTTAGCCGATTTATGTTCAGCGAGCTTTTCCTTAAAGACGGAGAATTTTCTTGGAAAGACGCAAAGGGAATCCGCAAAGTTCTTGCAAATCCGTTCTTCGGAACAATCTCAATGGTTGTAATCGGAAGCGTTCTGGGCGGACTTAAGCTCAGCCAGATTTGGGGACTTTTTGGTGCGGCAAACCAGCTTTTGGCAGGACTTGCGCTTATGGCGGTTGCAGCTTGGCTCGGTCAGGCAGGAAAAAACAACAAGATGTTCTTTATTCCAATGGCATTTATGCTTGCGGCTACTTTAACAAGCCTTGTTCTTACTGTATACAAAAAGATTGCGGCAATGATTCAAGGCGTGCAGGGAGCTCTTGTCTGGGGAAACTGGTTCCAGCTTTTATTCGCAGCGGCAATGGCGGTTCTTGCAGTAATTCTTGTTATTGAAGGAATCCAGACATTTAAGAAACAGAAAAAATAGCTTGGAGTTGCTTCACTCAACATAATGTATCTGAGCTATACAACGTAATGCATAGCTTCCATACATTATAATGAGAAACACAGTATCATTATAATGATAATCTACGTGCCATTATGCTGACGCATAGACATAAAAAGAGGCTTCCCAACCAAGGAATCCCCTTTTTTTCTTTATTACCTCTATTTACAATCTAATTACCAAGCAACACGAACGCTGACCGCCGCAGAAGGAATCTTTGAGGCAATGTCGTAGCTTCCGCTTACAGTAAGGTTCAGGAACAGAAGGTCAAGCCCGATTCCTCCAAACACCTGCGGATAAACAGAAAATCCAGAAGAGCTTCCGCTGAACGAGCTAGGAAGAATTCCCCATTTTAATGCGTCTACAACACCATCATAATAAGTATCACCTTCTTTTGCAATGATGCTTGCCCAGTCAGCATTTACCTTCCAGTCAACAGAAGTTTTTGAGAACAAGGCGCGTCCTCCAATGAACGGAACAAGGCAAAGCAACTTGATAGAAGCCTGTGTATTTACCATGAATGTTGTAGACTTAAAGTCAAGGCTGGCTTTTGCAGTGTCATCATCTACATCAACTCCGCCCTTTGTGTAATAGAATCCAGCTCCAACTGACCATTTTGGACGCATGAATCCGCCCTGAAAAATCGCATAGCGGATGTCTGCTCCAAGAGTAAAGAAGTCGATTGCAACAGGATCAATAGCTTTGTCAACTGAATCCATCTTTGAAGTGTCAATTGACATTGCAGTAACGCCAATATCAAACGGAAGAATTATTCCGCCAAGACGCGCGTCAACAGTGATTGTCGGGAAAACAAGCGTGTCATTTATATCTTTTACGTCATCAACACCAAGCGCAAGGGCAGCATCTTTAAGCGTAGAAACATCAAGCGCAGAAACGCCTGCATTTACACCAGCACCAAAATGGAATCCCGGGAAAAGCTTTCCAATCCAGGCTTCCGCATAAACATTCTGCTGAGTCTGCGAGTTCGGAATAACATCCGCAAGGTCATCGCAAAAGTCGTTAAGTCCATTTTCTGCAACAGTAAATGGAGAGTCTGTCGGAATGTAATCTTTGATACTTGCATAGGCATCTTTTACAGCTTTTTCCGCTTTGCGAATATCAGAAGCATCAACCTTGTATTTAGTCAACGCATCATTGATTTCGGATTCTCTTCCTTCAACCAAACTAAAAACATCCGACGGAATATCGATTGTAACAGAAACTCCGTTAACATCTTTTACAGTAATCTGCTTGTAATCAATCGCAAAAAGTCCGGAAGCCGCAAAAGTGCAAGCCATTGCCAATGCAGCAAACTGCTTTATTTTCTTTACCATAGTAGTTCTCCTTAGATTCTAAAAACAAAATCTTCTTAATTTATAGCATATTATTCTATGCAAGTCAAAAAAAATGAGCTGCCGCACAAGACTTTTAAATCCCGGCAGGTCAGCCCGTTTATTCAGCAAAATATTTTAATTTAGCTGTTTTTCATTCCGTTGACTTTTTCAAGGCGGGCAAGTGCTTTTGCTTCTGCCTCGTCAGCGTCTTTCTTGAGCTTTTCTACAACAGTGTTGATATTGTTAACCATATATACAGGCTGCAAAGTTGCATCCAGACAGTCGCGCCAAAGTGAACTTTCCGGGTCAACAATGTTTCTCTTCAAAGTTGCCATTGAAATCGGAATATGAACATATTTATCATGCACAAGTCCAATAACAATCTTTGTTTTTCCTGCCATAGCCGCATGAACCGCATTGTTTCCAAGGCGCTCGCAGTAGATAGAATCGTTTGCAGTTGTAACAGCCGCACGCACTTCGTATCCTGGGTCAATGTATTTAAGGTTGATATGGATTTTCTTTGAAGCAAAATATTCAGTGATTCTGTCGCGAAGATAAACACCAATGTCCGCAAGTTTTTTGTTTCCGGAAGCATCAGTCTGATTTGTAGAAGTCAAAAGCTCCTGTCCGGCTCCCTCTGCAACAACGATTACAGCGTGATGGCGTTCGTTCAAGCGGTCTTCAATATGAGCAAGCAAGCCGTTCGGTCCATCCAAGTCAAAAGGAACTTCAGGAATAAGGCAGAAGTTAGCTTCGTGGCTTGCAAGGGCAGTCGCAGTCGCAATGAATCCGGATTCGCGTCCCATAAGCTTTACAAGACCGATTCCGTTAATCTGCGAATGCGCTTCCATGTGGATTGAATTTACAGCCTGAGTAGCTTTCTGAACAGCAGTTTCAAATCCGAAAGAGCGGTCAATAAACTGAAGGTCATTGTCTACAGTCTTTGGAATTCCCACAACTGAAATCTTAAGTCCGCGGCGGTCGATTTCGTTTGCAATATCAAGCGCGCCTCTCTGGGTTCCGTCTCCACCGATGATAAACATCATGTTGATTCCCATGCGCTCAATGGAATCTACAATGTCAGAAGTTCTGTCTCCGCCTCCGCGTGAAGTTCCAAGGAAAGTTCCGCCGATTTTATGGATTGCGTCTACATTATCCGGGTTAAGGTCGATTGTGTCATATCCCTGCTCTGCAAAGAATCCTTTATATCCAAACTGAATTCCTTTGATTCTGCGCACACCGTAGCGGTTCCAAAGGCAGCGGACAACAGCGCGGATTACATCGTTAAGTCCAGGGCAAAGACCTCCGCAAGTGCAGATTCCAGCAGTAACGTGAGTCGGGTTAAAGTAAATATATTCACGAGGACCTGCTTTTTCCATGAACTTGGCTTTGTCATCGCAATCTTCTTCAGCACCTTTATAAACATTCACCTGGCGGCGAACATAAGAATTGTCTGTAACATAAGCGGCGCGGAAATTTCCGTGCTCCAAAGAAAGTTCAATAGGAGACTTTACCTTGCATTCTCCCAAGTTTTCAACTGAAAAATCATATTTCATTGTTGCCATAGCAAACCTCGTACCGTGAAATAAAAAGTCGTAAAAACACGCTCTTATAAAGATACTTTCAAATGGTAAAAAATTCAATATCGTAAAAAAAGAAATTGTTAAACTTGACCAAAAAGCGTTTTTTGCATAGTTTTCTATATTATGAGAAAAACTTTTTACACTTTGGCGGCAGTTTTTTTGTGCCTTTTTGCATTTTCAAGCTGCGGATACAACGGACTCATCGACAAGCGTGAAGCAGTTGAGCAGCAGTGGGCAAACGTAGAAAATCAATATCAGAAACGCTCTGACTTAGTTCCAAATCTTGTGGCGACTGTAAAAGGCTACGCTTCGCATGAAGAAAGCGTTTTCACACAAATTGCTGAATCGCGGTCAAAGCTTGGCGGAACTGTAAATGTTGACATAACCGATGATCCTGAAAAATTCGCACAGTTTCAGGCTGAACAGAACACTTTTTCTGCAAACATCGGACGGCTTCTTGCACTAACGGAAAGCTATCCGGAACTCAAGGCAAACGAAAATTTTCTTGATTTGCAAAGCCAGCTTGAAGGAATTGAAAACAGAATTTCCACGGAACGAAAAAGATACAATGATGCTGTAAGCGAATACAACAAGTCAATTCAAAAATTTCCCGGCGTTCTAACAGCGAAAATGTTCGGCTTTACAAAGAAAGCTTATTTCCGCTCGGAAGAAAAAGCCGCAAAAGCCCCGGAAGTTTCGTTTTAATTCGGAAGCTAAAAAATGAGCGCATCTTTTTTCGGCGGAAGCAAGCAGAACAAAAATTTCATTTGGATTCTTGTCCTCACATTTTTCATTGTAGCATTTCTGTCATTTTCCGCAAAAAGCAAAGGTGAACAGAACAGCGCGGCTTTTAACAATGAAGCCGATGGAATGTATAAGCCGGTTTTAGACAACGCGGGAATTTTTTCAAAAGCGGAACTAAGGCAGCTTGAATCCTTCATTGCAAATTTGGACGAGCGCACAGGAATTCAGATTGCAGTTATTATTGTAAAAAACTTGGACGGTGAAGACATTGAGTCATTCAGCATGAAGCAAGCGGAACAATACAAGCTTGGTCAAAAAGGAACTGACAATGGAGTTCTGTTAACAGTCGCCATGAAAGAGCGTGAATTAAGGATTGAAACCGGTTACGGCGCAGAGGGAATTCTTACAGACGCAGTTTGCGCACGTATAATCCGCAACAAAATCACCCCGCTGTTTAAGCAGGAAAAATATTTTGAAGGAATCGAAAGCGGAATCAAAGCCATTGCTTCAGTTTTAACAAGCGACGAAAAAATGACAGAAAATCAGTCCCAAGCTGAAAATTCTGCGGAAGAAGACGAAGAAGAAAATCCTTTTTCTGTTCTTGCGTTTGTCTTTTTTGTAGTGCTTATTTTTATAATATTTGGGCGCGGAAAAAATCTCTGGATTTTACCTTTTATTTTTGGCGGCGGAAGTTCAGGCAGAAGAAATTCAGACAGTTTTAGAAAAGGCGGAGGAGGAAGTTTTGGCGGCGGCGGCGCAAGCGGACGCTGGTAAAGCAATTTTTTTTAATTACAACTGTCATTTTTTTAGAGTTAAACAGATTTTCGGCTCCAGCCCCTAAGATGACAGATTATTTTGGCTGAAGATGACAAAAATATAAAACTCAACATTCAGTCTAATCAACAAGCCATAAAAGACGTCTTATTATTTTCCGTGTTCCCTTACAAGAGTGTTCATTTCGTTTGCCATGTTTTCCAACGAAACCTGCTTTTGGACAGCTCCAAGCTCATAAGCAACACGAGGCATTCCATAAACAACCGATGATTCTTCGTCCTGTCCCAAAGTCCAAGCTCCCTGTTTTCTCATTTCCGCAAGCTGAACCGCTCCATCACGCCCCATTCCAGTCATTATAACTCCAAGCGCCCTGTTCTGGTAAATTTTCGCCACGGATTCAAAAAGCCAGTCCGCAGAAGGTCTGTGTCCATTGCGAAGATCTGCGCTGGAAAGCCGGATTACATTGCACAAAGTTGATTTTTCCACAACAATATGAAAGTTCCCGGGCGCAATATAAATCTGCCCAGGATGAATTTCATCTCTGTCTTCCGCCTCTTTTACTGAAAGCGGACAAATTTTATCCAGGCTCGCGGCAAATTCCTTTGTAAAACCCGCCGGCATGTGCTGAACAACAAGAATCGGACGTGAAAACTTAGGATCAAGATGCGCAAAAACTTCTCTAAGCGCGTTAGGCCCGCCGGTAGAAATTCCAATGGCAACAACTTCAATTCTGCCGGGCTCTCTTAACGGAACAATGACTTCCGGCTCTTTTCTTTTTGAAGTAAATAAAACTGGAGAAAAAGTTTCCTGCGACAAAGCCGCCGGAGCAATTTTATCTATAATACCTTCTTTTTTTGCAGCGGCCTCAGCCTCACGGAGCTTTGCCTGCTTTACAAAAGTTTCTGTTAACGGAATATTTTTTCCGTTTTTGCGGGCATATTTTCCACCGTAAGAAGCAATTTTTTCGATAATCGCGCTTGAAACTGATGCGATATTGCTTGAAATTGAGCCGGACGGTTTTGTGATAAAGTCACTTGCTCCAAGCTCCAGGCACTGCATTGTTACAGCCGCGCCTTTTGTCGCTATAGAAGAAAGGATTACAACAGGAATGTCCATGCCGCGTTTCTTGCGTTCTTCCAAAAACTGAACACCTGTCATTTCAGGCATTTCTATGTCAAGAAGAATCAAATCCGGCTTAAGAAACGGAATTTTCTGAAGCGCGAATTTTCCGTTCATTGCAGTTCCGCAAACATTCATGCCTTCGGTTTCGTCTACAATTCTTGAAATAAGATTTCGCATCAACGCTGAATCATCGCAAACAAGTACTTCAATATTGTCCATCACAAAATCTCCGCAATAGAAAAGCGGGCTTATTTTTCATTTTTTTGATAAAGGCAAGCCCACGGTGTTTTTAAGAATTCAAATTTCGTGTCCATTCCAAAAAGGCTTTCAGAATGTCCGATAAAAAGATAGGAATGACGCGCCATTGACTTCCAGAAATTATCAATTGTTATTTTCTGCGCCGCCTCGTCGAAGTAAATGAGAACGTTTCGGCAAAAAACAATGTCAAAATTTCTTGCGCCCATGTCAAAACGCAAATTGTGGTAGTCAAAGCGGATTGTCTTCATAAGTTCCGGCTTAATCTGATAGCCGCCTTCAACCCTTGTAAAATACGAAGCAAGGTAATTCTGCGGAATTCCTGAAATGCGGGAATCCGGATAAAAACCTTTTTGCGCTGTCATCAGTGATTTAAGGGAAATGTCGGAAGCAATGATTTCAAATGTATAAGGAGCTGGAAGCTTGTCCTTTAGAAGCATCGCCAAAGTGTAAGGCTCTTCGCCGGTTGAACATCCCGCGCTCCAAATTCTGATTTTAAAGTCCCCGATGGTTTGTTTTTTATCTTCAATAACATGAGGGATTACATAATTTATAAGAGCATCAAAATGCGGCTGGTTTCTGAAAAATCTTGTAAGATTCGTTGTGATACTGTCAAGGAAAACTTTGAATTCTTCCTTATCGCTGGTTATCAAACGGTAATACTCCTGAGGATCTGTCAGATTTTTTTCACGCAGACGTTCCTTTAATCTGCTGTCAAGAATCGAACGATTTGTTTCTGAAAAAGTTATGCCGCTTGCATCGTAAATGAGTTTTCTAAATTCATTGAATTGTATATCTGAAAGCAAATCTGCCATAGCTCGAATTATATAATTTAATAAAATATTTGTAAACTGAATTACAGCAGCATAAATTTACAGAACATAAGCATATAAAAGCTGATTGGAAAAATTTTTAAATCAAAACAAACTTTAAAACTTTCTTATTTCCACAAATTCGCAGGATTTATTGAGCGGCCGTTTTTGTAAACTGTAAAATGCAAATGCGGCCCCGTGCTCATTCCAGTGCTTCCAACTCTGCCGACCCTTGTATTTGTGTCAACAAACTGACCTTTTCTTACAAGAATTTCATTCATGTGTCCGTAAAGAGTTTTATAACCTGAATGATGCGAAACAATCACATATTTTCCATATATTGCATTATCTCCGCAAACAGAAACTACTCCTGGAAGAGCCGCATAAATAGGAGTTCCCTTTGCGCATGCCATGTCGATTCCGCCGTGAAACGTTCTCTTTGAACTGTCAAAAGGACTTGTGCGCCAACCAAACATCGAAGAATAATAAAAGCGTGTCTTAAGTGGCTTTGTAAACAAATCACCGTTGATTTCCTGCCGGGTAACCCAGTCAAGCTCCGCATAAGGCACAAAAAGCGATTTTCCAGCTGAAAGTTTTTCAGAAAGTCCAAGGTTGTTTACAGAAGAACATTTTTGAGCGTCAACATTGTATTTTTTGGAAATCGATTCAACAGTTTCGCCATCTTCCCTTACCGCGTAAAGAATTCCCGGCATTGAAGGAATTTTCAAATACTGGCCTATCTGAATCAAGCGCGAAGCATGAATGTTATTTACGCTGATTATTGTGTCCTGAGTAACACCGAATTCGTCCGCAATAAAGCCAATCATGTCGCCTTTTTTCACGCGGTATGAAATATATGAAAGTCCGCTGTCGTTATATTCAGGCTGAACCGGAATGTCTTCGCCGGAAAAAATTTCAGTTGAAATATGAGATGAAGTATTTGAATCAAATCCGCCTTGACCGCTTGAATTTTTAAAATGAACAACACCGAATGTAATTCCCGTTACAAAAGCCGCAATTCCTGCAATGGAACAAGCACAAGTCAATGTTAATTTTAAGTATAATTTCATTTTTAGAGTTTTACTATAGCACACATCATCTGAAAACTCAATTTTATTTTTTTTCATAGCAACCTCTAAATTTTTTTGTTCAAACCGATTAAATAAGTTTCAAAAGATTCTGTGCGGCAGGCTTCCGGCTTGAATCCTTTTGCCTGAGTAAAAATTTCGCGCATTTTCATAAGAAGCTTTTGCTGATCTCCGTTCTGAAAAATTTTCACACAGAAATTTCCGCCAGTCTTAAGCATTGCACCCGCATACCAAATCGCCATTTCAACAAGCGCCTTTGAACGCAAAGTGTCTATCGTGCGGTTTCCAGTCGTCAAAGGAGCAGCATCGCAAACAACCAAGTCGTAAGGTCCCTGCTCCTTTATAAGATTCCGAATTTCCTCGCTAAGCAAATCGCCCTGAAAAAAAACAAGATTTTCAGCCTTGACATCTTTTGAAAGAGGATTCAAATCTACGGAAACAACTTTTCCAGACTGCTTTATATTTCTTAAAAGCCAGACCGTCCAGCTTCCAGGAGCAGCCCCCAAATCAAGAACAATGGAACTTTTTTTTAGCATTCCAAATTTTTCATCTATTTCCTGAAGTTTATAAACGCTTCTTGCAGGGTAACCTTCCTTGAAAGCTTTTTGAGACCAGTAATCGGGCTTTTTGTAAAGATTCTGTTTTGATGGCATACGTTGATTTTCGGAAAAAAAACGAGATTTATTAGCATTGTTGAAGAAATAACACATATAAAATTGCGACTATTTATTACAAAATTCTGTCTTTTTCATAAAATTTTTATACAAATTTCTTTAATTTTCATTGTAACTCTTTTTTTTTTCACTTAAACTTACTGAAAATCAAACAAAATCAAGCGGGTCTATATGAATTACAAATTCGGAGATACACTTCCAAAATTAGTCAGAAAAAGCGCAATCCAGTGGCCTGAAATTTCAGCGCAACTTTCAAGAACAAAGTCGGGCGAATACAAGGAAACAAATTATCACGATTTATTTGAAAATGCCATGGACTTTGCCGGCGCGCTTTTGGACATCGGCGTAAAACGAGGAGATAGAGTCGGACTCATTGCTGACAACCGCGAAGAATGGGAGCAGGCAGACGTCGGACTTCTTTCAATCGGAGCAATAGACACACCGCGCGGTCTTGATGCAACAGAAACTGACCTTGCTTACATTCTTTCTTTTTCAGAAGTTGAAATCACAATTGTTGAAAACGAAACGCAAGTAAAAAAACTTTTGAATATAAAAAAATCAATTCCAACGCTCAAGACAATAATTTCATTTGAGGAAGTTTCAGAAGACGCAAAATCAGACTGCGAAAAGCAAAAAGTTACTTGCCTTTGGTTCAGGGATTTGCAGAAATCAGGACATGAATGGCGCAAGCAGCATCCAGACGCAGTTGAACAGGAACTTGAAAAAGGAAAACCGGACGACCTTGCAACAATAATTTTTACAAGCGGAACTACAGGAACTCCAAAAGGCGTAATGCTAAGCCACGGAAATATTTTATGCCAGCTTGACGAAGTTACAGAGCGAATATTTTTAAATCCTGGCGAGCGCGCCTTGCTTGTTCTTCCTGTATGGCACGCATTTCAAAGGGCAGTTGAATATGTAATCATTGCTCAAGGAGGAACCCTTTGCTACAGCAAGCCGATTGGAAGTGTTCTTCTTCAGGATTTGCAGAAACTTGATCCTTATCTTTTGCCGGCTGTTCCGCGTGTCTGGTCAGCAGTTTACGAAGGAATCTGGCGCAAAATGAGAAAAACCGGCGGAATCGCATTTGCGCTTTTCAGATTTTTCGTTGCGGAAGCATTATTATGGAGCAAAATCGACAGAAAATTAAGAAGAAAAAACACACGCTTCAGTCCAGACTATCTTGGCTTTTGGTGGCCGGTTCTTGTATGGCCGTGGCTTCTTCTTTATCCAATCAAACTTCTTGGAAACTTGCTTGTCTTTAGAAAAATCAGAGCAATGGTTGGAAAAAATTTTCGCTCTGGAATTGCCGGCGGCGGAGCATTTCCTAAAAATGTTGACGCGTTCTTCTGGGCAATCGGCGTAAACATTCAGGAAGGCTACGGACTTACAGAAACCTCTCCTATTATAAGCGTCCGTCCGATTGCAGATCCGATTTTCGGAAATGTCGGAACTCCTTTGCGCGGAATGGAAGTAAGAGTTGTTGACGATGACGGAATCATTCTCGGCAGATGCAAAAAGGGAACTCTCCAGATAAAGGGTGATTGTGTTATGCAAGGCTACTACAAACGCCCGGATTTAACCGACAAAGTTATGACCGTGGACGGCTGGTTTGACACTGGAGACATTGCAATTCTTTCTGTGAACAATGAAATTCAGCTTAGAGGCCGAAAAAAAGACACAATAGTTCTTCAAGGCGGAGAAAACATTGAGCCGCTTCCAATTGAAGCAAAAATAAACGAATCCAGATTCATTTCAACTTCTGTTGTATTCGGAACAAACGAAAAAGGAATCGACCAGAAATATCTTGTGGCGCTTATTTTGCCAGACCAAGATGCAATTGAAACTTATGCGACAGAAAACGGAATCAATTTTAACTCTTATGATGAACTTGCAGAAACTGAAGCGATTCAAAAACTTCTTGAAGGCGAAGTATTCGAATCAATCAGCGCAAAAAATGGATTCAAGTCTTTTGAGCGAATAAACAAAATCGCGGTAATAACAAAGCCTTTTGAAGTCGGAGTAGAACTAAGCGCAAAGCAAGAAATGATGCGCTACAGAGTTGCAGATATTTACAAAGAAAAACTCGCAAAACTTTACAAAGACTAAAGTTCCAAAATATAAGCTCCTGATTTTGAATCAATCGGGAGTTTTTTTTGTGGATTCAGCACTCTGATTTTTTGTCCGCTAAAAAACTGCTGCGTAGTCACAACAAGCAAAAGTCCTTTTTCTGAGCAAGCGTAATATCCGCTTCTTCCGCCCGGAAGTTTTATAAGCTCGCTTGTTATCCGCATTGAAATAAATTCTGGTCTTTCATCGGAAAAACAGTTGCATCCGTCAATTTGTCCAGCTTTTGATTTTTGGAACGCAACAAAAGAAAGTACAGCCCTTTCCTTTGGAAGCTCGGATTTTTCAGAAAGTTTTTTCAATTCAGTCGGAGCGTTGTCTGTTTTAAAAGCATAGTTGCACCATTTGCCGCCTTTTTTTCCATCCATAGGACACTGGCAAAAATGCGTGCAAGGGGAAACTGGAAAAAATCCGCGCCGCATAAAACTGTCGCGCATCAAACTTACAAGCCGCGCCGAACGAGGATCGCCTGGCTCTACAATAATATAACGCGCATTTTCATTTTCAAATTTTAAATATGAAAGAATTTGTTCCGTATATTTTTTTGCAAGAAAGTCCGGCGGATTTTTAAAATCATCACAAAGCTCATTGAAAAGATTTGCGCTTGTAACAAAATCAGCTTTTTCTTTTAAAGCTGAACCAAGCTCGCCTTTCACACGGACAATTTTCCACGGTTCGCATTTTAAACGTGCTGCAACTGAAAGAAAAATATTTTCACCAAAAGCCAAAGCCTGTTGCGAAATGTCAAGACAGTAAAAAGTGATACATTTTTTTCTAAGTTCAGGACGAGACAAAAAAAGCGCAAGCGGAACAGTGAGAGGTCCAGAGCCAAGATCAAGAAAAACAGAAGAATCTTTTACATCGAAAAAATTTTTATCAATATTTGAAAAAAGCCGCACAAGCCGCACAAGATTCCACCAAGTATAATAATGAACATACGCGCTTAAAAGAACAGTCTGGTTCATGTAGCCAAGCCGACGCTCTCCACGCTCATCCGTAAGAAAATGGCTAAGGCTGCGGATTTGCCTTGGCAGCAAAAGTTTTTGCTTGGAATTAAGCGGATGTGTTGACTCAATAACTTTGTCAAAGTCTTCAATTATTTTTTTTGCATCTTCTGGAATATTTTCAGCGGAAAATAAATCTTCTAACGGCTTTACAAATTTCGATTTTTGAATCGAATATATTCTTTTTGAGCTTAGCTGTTTTTTTTCAGGAGCATTGTTTTTCTTTAAATTCTGCTTTTCAAGAAATTCTTTTTTTCTCTGTTCAGATTTTATTTTATCCTTAAGTTTTATCCCCTGCCGTTTTTCGTACCACTTAAGTTGAATTTTCTCTTCCATCAATTTTCCTCTTGCTTCTTGGCTTTTTGAATTTCAAAAAAAAGCTCGCTTAAATCTGCCCGAATTTTTCTGATTTCCATCACGGCATCTGGATTGTTTTGGACATTTTCTGCATCTTCTATAATCTGATTTTTTGCACCTTCAATCGTAAATTTTTTTACATAAATCAGATATTTCAGTCTTAAAACAATTTCTACATCACGCTGCGAATAAATTCTTCGGCCGGAATAATCTTTCCGTGGAGCAAAGCCAGGAACAGTTTCTTCCCAGTAACGCAAAACGTGCTGCTTGACTCCAGTGATTTTTTCAACTTGCCCGATGCTGTATTGCGCCATCAGAGTTCCTTTTCATTCTTTTCAGTTCTATCCTTCCACTTTTGACGGCTGGCTTTCATTTCAATCTGAACCGGAATATGATCAAAGCCCAAGTCTTCGCGAATTCTATTTTTCAAATAAGTAACATAAGTCAAAGGAACATTGTCTGGCCGGGTTGCAAAAATCAAAAAGTTCACTGGATTAATGCTAGTCTGAGTCATGTAGCGGATTTTAAAATGAATAGACCTTGTAGCTGGCGGCGGATATTTAAACAGCCAGTCTTTTAACGCGGTGTTCAAAGACGCAGTATCAACCTTGCGTGTAAGCTGACTGTAAATTTCCAACGCTGTATCCATTAGATTTTTTATTCCGTCATGATTTTTTGCGCTCAACGGAATAATCGGTGCCCAGTTCATCTGACCAAACATTGTCTGAATCCATTCTTTTGTTTTCTTTACAGTTTTGTTTCCTTGGTCTTCAAGCAAATCCCATTTGTTCAAAATAAAAACAACACCGCGGCCTCTTTCAAACGCAAGCCCTGTAATTTTTTTATCTTGTTCTGCCAAGCCTTCAACTGCATCAATCATAATAAAAGCAATGTCGCATTCATCCAAAGTTTTTATGGCGCGGTTCACGGAATAATATTCAACATTTTCTTTGACTTTGGATTTTCGCCTGATTCCAGCAGTGTCCAAAATCTGAATATCATGTCCATTGTAGCGGAAACTTCCTTCAACAACATCGCGGGTTGTTCCTGCATAGTCGCTCACAATAGAAGATTCTGTATGTGTAAGAGCGTTACTCAAAGTTGATTTTCCAACGTTAGGTTTTCCAAGAATGGCAATACGGATTGGACGTTCTTCTTCTGAACCTTCTGTCACTTTTGAAAAATCAAGTCCTTCAATCATTTTTTCCTGAAGAACATTCAAGCCGTCGCCGTGAAACGCAGAAATAAGTGAAATGTCTTTAAAGCCATATTTCATGTAGTTGTATGCAAGATGCTCGTTTTTTCCGCCCTCAGTTTTATTGACGGCAACAATCAATTTGTCGGAATAACTTCTGAGCAAATGAATCAGTTCTTCGTCTTCAGAATTTATTTCAGTTGCGTCAAGAAGCAAAAGAATCTTGTCAGCCTTTTGAAACATACTGACAGTCTTTTCCACAACAAGATCATCCATTTCACTTTCGCGGGATTTTAAATTCCGGGTAAGTTTATATCCACCCGTGTCCATAAGGTGAACAGGAAGCCCCGACAAAAAACAAGTTCCTTCAACAGGGTCGCGCGTAACGCCGGGAGTTGGATCTGTAATGGCGCGCTTTGTATGAGTAAGAGCATTGAACAAAGTTGACTTTCCAACATTAGGACGGCCGGCAATTACAATCAATGGAAGATTGTTATATATTCTATCCGGGAAAAATTTCTGGCTGCGTTCTTTTCTGCGGCTTTCAATTTCTTTTTTTACGGAAGAATTTTCTTCATCTTTTTTTTCTTCTATCTGACGAATCTCAAGCTCGTCTTTTTTTTCTGGCTTTGGTTTTGAAAAGTCCGGCTTTTTCTTTTTATTTTTTTTCATTTGTTTTCCTGAATTTTAAAATACTGAACGGTTCGAAAGATTCTCAAGTTCCTTTATTGAAAAATGAGAAAGCATTTCCTTTATAACTGGAATTTGTTTTGGAATCATGCTTAAATTTCTAACGCCCATTCCGGCAAGAACAACTGCGCTTTCTTTGTTGCCTGCCATTTCTCCGCAGACAGAAAGAGGGATATTGAACTTTTCAGCATTTAAAATTGTATTTTTTATCATGCGCAAAACGGCAAGGCTAAATTCATTGTACAGCGGATTCACAGCTTGATTTTCACGGTCAACGCCAAGAACATACTGGGTCAAGTCATTTGTTCCAAGCGAAAAAAATTTCGAGTATGGAGCAAGACAGTCCGCGCAAATTGCAGCAGCGGCGGTTTCAACCATTATTCCAATCGGAACATCAGGATCAAAAGGAATGTTGTCTTCCTTTAAAGAAATGCGTATTCCCTTTGCAATTCCAAGGGCAGTTTCAACTTGAGAAACATCCGTAATCAGCGGAAGCATAATTCTTAAATTTCCGTAGACGCTCGCACGGTACAAAGCCCGCAACTGTGTTCTAAAAACTGAAGGACAGTAAAGCGACATTCTTATTGCGCGCAATCCCATCAGCGGATTTTTTTCAGAAACGGCAGGAAGGTCAGAACCCTCAACAATTTTATCTCCGCCTGCATCAAGAGTTCTTATTGTAACAGGCTTGTCGCCCATTATTTGAAGAACACGCTTGTAGGCTTCAAACTGCGCATCCTCACTCATTGAATTCGTATAAGAAGACGAAGACTGCTTGCTGAACTTTTGCGCGGAATTCATAAAAAGAAATTCTGTTCTAAAAAGTCCGATTCCATCCGCGCCGTTATCCAACGCAATCTGAGCTTCTTCCGGCGTTCCGATGTTCGCATAAAGTTTAAAAACAGTTCCATCTTCTGTTTTTGCAGGAACGTCCTTGAATTTCTGAAGGTTTACTCTGTATTTTTGCTCGGAAACAATTTTCGCGTTTGCGCTTGTCAAAGTCGCCGCATCAGGCTGAATTATAAGCTCACCGATATTTCCATCGACAACAATTGTTTCTCCGTTCTGCGCAAGATTCGCCGCGTCTTCAATTCCAACAACAACAGGAATTCCGTAGCTTTTTGCAAGAATGGCTACATGGCACGCACTGCTTCCTTCAGTAAGAGCAAGCCCGGCAATTTTTCGTTTTCCAAGAATCACCGTGTCGCTGGTTTTCATAGAGCGGCCGATAATAACCGCACCATCGGGAACAAGCCAAATGTCAAACGGATGATAGTCAAGCAAAATGTCAAGGACACGGTTAAAAACATCTTCAATGTCCTGAGCGCGTTCCGCCAAATATCCATTGTGGCTGTTGCGAAGCATATCCGCATATTCCCTGACTTTAAAATCCAAAGAATATTCTATATTAAGAAGTTTTTTTGAAAAGAAATCCTGAAGTTCTTTCATAAAAACAGGATCTGAAAGCATAAGCTGGTAAGTTTCAAGAACTTCACGCTGATCCTTTGTAATATCCTTGGTCGAAAGAAAATCAGAAAATTCCTTTTGAACCTGAGAGCAAGCGTCAGTCAGTCTTTGCCATTCAACATTAACTTCCTGAGCTGAAATTTTTCTTTTGGGGATTTTTCGTTCCTGCTCGTCTGGAAGAACAAACGCTTTTCCAATTCCGATTCCTTCGGCAGCAGAAATACCAAGGATTACATTCATTCTGATATAATAACGTCAAACAAAATGATAGTCAACTTTTAAGAAAATTTCAAAGTTGCCAAGTGAAATCAGCACAAAAAATCTTTATTGCCTACAGAAATATTATCTGCTATAATTATAATATTATGCGTCTAAGGAAGAGAATTGCAATCATAGTTGATTATCTTGAAACAGAATACACACAGCGTGCACTCGAGGGTGCGCAAAATTTTCTAAAAAAACATAATGCGGAGCTTGTTGTGTTTCCGATCGGAACAATGAATGCCGTAAATTTCAACTATGAATATCAGAACCTCGCAGTCGCTTCCCACATAAATTCCAACAATGTTGACGGAATGATTTTTTTAACTTGCACACAGCTCAATAACGTTTCAACTGAATATTTGCGGATGTACTTAAAATCATTTTCTCCGCTGCCGGTTGTTTCTGTAGGCTGTGAATTTGAAGACATTCCGAGCATAACAATTTCCTGCAAACGGAGTATGTGCCAGCTTGTAGAGCATTTAATCTTGACGCACAAAAAAAAGAATTTCGCGCTTATGACTTTGGAAGGCGAATCGCAGGAAGCACAGGAACGTGAAAACGCTTTCAGGCAGACATTAAAAAAATACAAAATTGAATTTGACGAATCTAAAAAAATTTACGGCGGATTCACTTACGACACAGCAACTTCCGCTATAAGGGAATACAGAGAAAGAAAAGGTAAATTTGACTTTGAAGCAATTGTCGCGCTAAATGATGAAATGGCTTTTGCCTGCCTCGATGTCCTGAAAATGTACGATGTAAAAATTCCGCAGGAAGTAACAGTTACTGGTTTTGATGACGAAATCAGAGCGTCTTGCATAACTCCGTCGCTTACATCTATAAATCAAAATGTGGAAAAGCAAACCGAAGCCGCGGCAAAACTTTTGTGCAAAATAATAAACGGCGAAAACACTTCAATAAAAAAAGCAATAAGCTCGTATCCAATTTTCAGGCAGACTTGCGGATGCATTTCACCAAAAGACACAACCGGCGTTGGAATCGGAGTCAAGGGAAACAAAATTGAAGCTTCCGTAAAAAACATAATGGATTTTGGACTGAACAAATGGTATGCAAACAGAAATAATTTTATTCAGATTATTCAGCAATACTCAACTTTGCAAGCTGAAATCACACTGGACACTTTGCGGCAAAGAATAAACAGCGACTTGATTTCTTACGGAATAACAGCAGCTGCAATCTGCCTTTTTGAATCTCCAGTTTTAACTGAACGTTTTGACTTTTTCAAGTTCCCGGACAAAACCTATATTTTTTCAGCATTTGACAAGCAAAACAATTTTATACTCAGCCACAATGAGGAAAAAATTTATTTTGATCCAAAATCAAAAATACTCCCAGATGATTTTTTTTCTTCGATGGATGGAATGTATGTTTGTAGTTTGTTCAACAATTCGCTGATTTACGGCTACATAATTTACAGACCGGGTGATTACGATTCTTCCATTTATTCGATGGTTTGCAAAATGATTTCATCCAGCATCGCAAACGCAGTTACTTTCAGCCAGGCAAAAAACAAACTCAAGAAACTCGAAAAAGACTACAACAAAATCTGCGCAGTTTCTGTTACGGACGAGCTTACAGGACTTTTAAACAGACGCGGATTTATTTCCATAAGCTCAAGAATTCTTGAAACCGCCATGAACAGCGGACAAAGCGGACTTGTTCTTTTTGGCGATATTGACGGACTGAAAAAAATAAACGACACGCACGGACACGCCGCAGGAGACAGAGCCATAAAAAATGAAGCCGCGCTTTTAAAGAAAACATTCCGCTCGTCAGATGCAATCGCGCGTCTTGGAGGAGATGAATTTGCAATACTTGCAGCCGGACTCAATCAAGAAAATTTTTCAAAGCTAAAAGAACGGCTTCAAGTTTATTGCGATGAGTACAACAAAAATTCAGGAGAACCATTCACGCTTTCAATAAGCATAGGCTCAGCTCCGTTCGGCGGACAAAGTGGCTACGACATAAATTCCCTGCTTGAATATGCCGACTCAGTTTTGTACAAAGAAAAACAAAAAAAATACGGATTTAAATTTAAAGGTAGAAAATGAAAATCGAAGCGAAATTTTATTCAGAAAAAAACAAAATTTATTTTTTAAACGGAACTGAACTCAACACAAAAAACAAAAAAATCATAGACGGAAAATGCTGCAAAAATAATTCCGAGCCAGAAGAAAATGCGCTTTATTCTATAAACGTTACGCAAGAACTCACAGGCACAGAAGAAAATGCAAACGAAGAATTTCTTGCAGAATTCAGAGACTGGCTAAAAAAACTTGAAGACAAAAATTCATTTGCAATAATAATTCCTTTCGCAGAAAATGCTTCTGCAACTCAAGAGCAAAAAGAAATTTTCACGGCAAGTTTCAAGCATTGCGCAAGAAGAATAAAAGACTGCGAAAACGTAATAGGCTTTTCAGTTCCAGAAAATGTTGAGCCGGACTTTTTTATATCGGAATTAAAGGCAAAACACGGTCATTATATTTTTTTCAGCACAGATGAAAATCTTCTTGCTTCTGATGAGAAAATCGCAAAGCTTTGAGACGGCAGTTTTTTCAGCTTCAACAAAACATCATCATTTGCGAAATAACGCAATGATTTCAAAAGTTTTTCAGTAAATTCTCTTGAACATTTTTTTATTTTTTGTCAAAATAAAGGAAAAGTTGAATGAGTCCTGTTTATTTATTAAATTTTTCATGAGGAAAACAACTTTTATGGAGAATATACCATGGATTATGAGCACAACGATTTTATCAAACTTGTTTCAGGAACTGTAGCTTTCAGCCTGTTTTTTGTAGCTCTTTGTGTATGCACTCTTGTTTTTATCCCTGCAGAAAAGCCGGTAGAAAATACTGTGGCTTCAGAAAATGCAAAATCAAAAGCCTTTCAGGAGCAGACTGTAAATTATGAATCGCTTTTTGACAAGGAATATCCTGAGCTTGTAATTGAAAACAGAAAAAAAGATGATGCCGGACTTGTTCTTTACAAGCAGCCTCAAAGCAGAGCCGCAGTTGAATGGTACTACTCAAGAGTTGTAAACAGCCGCGAAGTTGCGCAAGCAGTGCTTCAGTCAGCAGAAGAATTCAATATTCCTCTTTCACTTGCGTTTGCACTCGCCCACACAGAAAGCAACTTTAAAGTAACGGCAATGCACAAAAACACAAACGGAAGCATTGACCGCGGACTTTTCCAGCTTAACAGCACAAGTTTTCCAAAGTTAGAAGAATCTGATTTTTACGATCCGAAGACTTCCGCGCATTACGGACTTTCGCATTTAAGATTCTGCCTGAACACAGCAGGAAATGAAATCGCAGCACTTGCAATGTACAATGCCGGAGCAAACAAAGTAAGAAAAAACAGCACACCTCAGATTACGCTTGACTACATTTCTAAAATTCAGAATTACAAGCGCGATCTTGAAGATAATTTTGCTGTTGAAGTTTTGGCTTTGTACAATACAGAAACACAGAAAAATCTGCTTGCAAAAAAGTTTTAGCCTAAAAATGAATGAAGCGTAACTTCACCGGAATGAAGAACTTTTTTTGTTCCGTCAGCAAGTTCAACTAGAAGCCCTGCGTCATCAGTAATGTCCAGGGCTTTTGCTTTAAATGATTTTTCCTGACCAATCACAGGCAAGACATCCAGTTCCTTTCCAAGCAAAAAAGAAAGACTTTTATATTCGGGGATGATATTTTCACCAGAATTTAAGATTTCTGTTATTTCATCCAGGCAGCAAAATATCAATTTCTGACTGCTTATTTTTTTTTCAGATAAGAATTCAGCAGTAGAAATTCCGCCGGCTTTTTTGCGAAGCTCTTCTGGAAAATCATTTTTCACAACAAGATTTATGCCGATTCCAACCACAGCGGCTTCAACAATTCCTTTTGAAGAGTTTACAATTCCTTCAGTTAGAATTCCGCAGACTTTTTTTCCGCAGCAAAAAATATCATTCACCCATTTTATTGAGCAGGTTGCCCCAAACAATTTTTTTATGGCGCGGCAAACCCCAACGGCAGAAGTCACCGTGAACATCGCAGGATTTTTTATGCCTCCTTCCTTTACAACTGAAAAACTGAAATACGCTCCAGTCAAAGACGGCGAATAAAAAAAACGCCCCAAGCGTCCATGTCCGGAAGTTTGGGATTCAGCAGCAACAAGAGTATTGTTAAAAATTCCGCCGTTTTCTGTTAAAGTGCCGTCTTCATTCAAAAGAGGCGACATCGCATTTCCGCGGCGGATAAGCTCGGAATTTGTGCTGTCAATTTCTTTAAACAGTTGGATTTTAAAATATTTTTCCCAACTGCCTAAAGAAATATTTTCAGCCTCAAAGTCCTTTGACATTATTTTTTTCCAAGAGTTGAAAAAGAATTTACAGTTGAACAGAAAACGATTCCGCTTCCAGGCTCCTGTAAGCAAGCAAGATTTTTTACCGCATCAAGAACTGAATCTTTTTTTTCAGAATCTACAATAATCATAAGCATTTCTTTTTCAGGAACAATATGCATTCCAAAAAATTTAGCATCGTCTTCGCGCGCGGTTCCTCTTGCATTTATAACAGTTCCACCACCAGCTCCAGCTTTTCTTGCCGCAGCCATCGCGTCATCTGCATAACCCTTATTCAAAATTACAGAAATTAAAGTCTGTTTTCCTTCTGACATAGCGTCGCCTTCCTTTCCTTTTATAATTCCCGCTTTTACCATTGTGTCCGACTCCAAAGCGCAAAGATAACCAAAATCTTTTTTTTCATTTTCGCAGGCTTCTTGAACCGCTGAAAAAATTTTTTCTTTATTTTCCTGCTCAACAAGAATAAGAACAATGTCCTTTGTTTTTGCTCCAAGTCCCAAAGCATCCGCAAGTCCGCTTGAAGAAATTCCTTTTCCGCGCAAAACAGTTCCACCAAAACTTCCAGCCTTTACAGCAGAATCAGAAACAAGCTCGGCTTTATTCTGCGGAACTTCAGCTAACAAAAGATAAAATGCACTCATTGCTTAACCTCCTTTTTTCTTGTCTTCAGCTTGAAAATTATTCCAAGAATCTGAATTGCAATCAGCGGAGTCATGGCAACAAGGGCAATCACTCCGAACGCTCCAGCAGCAGAATCAATTCCGCTTGCAGAAGCCGCGCCGATTGTAAATGAAAGAATAAACGTGCTAGTCATAGGACCAGATGCAACTCCTCCGGAATCAAAAGCGATTCCCATAAAAAGCGGAGGACTAAAGAAAGTCAAAAGAAGCGCAACAGCATATCCCGGAATCAAAATGTACCACAAGCTGAATCCATACAAAATGCGGATCATGCACAATGCGATTGAAGCCGCAACTCCAAGTGAAAGAGTCGCAAGAATAACTTTTCTTCTGATGTTTCCGCCGCTTACGTTTTCAACCTGCTCTGTAAGAACCCAAACAGCCGGCTCCGCGCAAACCGTTATCGCCCCGAACAAAAGCGAAACTAAAATTATAAGCACAACCCAAATTCCACCATTAGAAAAGGCCGCCTGCCCAAGAACACTGCCAAGCATTTTTCCTGCGCTCATAAATCCGCCGTCCGCTCCAACCAAGAACAAAATTAGTCCAAAAAAGCAATACAAAATTCCCTGGGCAACTTTTCTAATTTGAACTGGAGGAAGCCTTAAAAGCAAAATCTGGAAAACCGCAAACATTATTACAAGCGGAAGCATCGACATAAAAACTTCACGTACAACTTCCGGCAGATATTCAATAAAAACTGAAAGTCCTTCCTGAAGATTATCAGCAGAAGATTCCGCCGAACTAGAAACCGAAGAAGATGCGCCTGCGCCAGAAAGATTCAGAATCATTCCGTAGACACAAACTGCGGCAATAGGTCCGATACTTGCAATTCCCGTAAGCCCAAACGAACTGTCGCTTGTTCCGCCTTCCTTTGAAGAACCTGCATGACGAACAGAAGCAACACCCATTCCAAGAGCCATGATAAACGGAACTGTCATAGGTCCTGTTGTCGCTCCGCCCGCATCAAACGCCGCGCCTTGAAGTTCTTTTGGGCACACAAATGCAAGAGAAAACAATACAATGTATGAAATAATCAAAACAGTTCTAAGATTAAGAGAAAATACAGTTCTGCAAAGTCCGATTGTTATAAAAAAACCTACACCAACCGCAATGCCCAGAACAAGTCCCCATTTGTTCACATTTGAAGAAAGACTTTTTATTTGATCCGCAAGAACTTGAACATCAGGCTCGGCAATTGTAACCATAACGCCAATCAAAAATGAAGCAGAAAGAAGCAAGGAAAGATTCTTTTTACTTGTAAGAGCCGCGCCGCTCCTTTCACCTATAGGAAGGATTCCAATGTCAACGCCAAGCAGAAAAAATGTAAGCCCAACAACGACAAGAATTCCTCCTACAATAAACCTTACAATTATGTTAAGGCTTAAAGGAGCAACGGTGACCGAAAGCAAAAGAACAATAACCATAATCGGGAAGACAGAAAAAAATGTCTCCTTGAATTTTTGAAACAGGTTCATCAATTCTCCAATAAAAAGCCAATGAGAAAGTTTTAACTTTCGATTTGACTTTTTAACGCAATCTCTCAACAAAGTGAACTCGCAACGCAAGTTTCCAGCGGAAATTGCACATGATAAAGGAAGTTTGCAACGCAAACTTGTGAACAAAAAACTTGACGCTATTTTAGGCAAAGTTTTTTATTGCACTCTCCTAAAGTATGAACGAATTAGAAAAATACTTTTATAAAAAAGACCGTTGAAAGCTATTGCTTCCTAGCCGCATTCTAGCATTATTTTTTTAAGCTAAACTACGATAAATTTTTGTAGCAATTCCAGCCCTTTTCCCTGATTTCCTTGACCCAGCGAGCAGCAAATTTTTTTGCACCTTCCAAGTCATGGTCTTTGTAGTTTCCGCATTCAACTTCTGTGCTTCCAGGAATTTCTTTGTTCCAAGCCGCAACTTTTTCAAGAACATTGCAAAGATGCTCGGCAATATAAGATTCCTCGTGGTCTCCCCAAACCGTAAGATAAAATCCAGTTCTGCATCCCATAGGGCTAAAGTCAATTACAATGCGCGGAAGCTCATCTCTTATATATTCAGCAACAAGATGCTCCAAAGTGTGAATCGCTCCAGTCGGCATAAACTCCTTGTTCGGCTGGCAAAAACGGACATCATACTTGCTTACAATGTCGCCCTTTCTACCAGTTTTTTCAGAAGCCAAGCGCACAAAAGGAGCTGTAACCTTTGTGTGATCCAAATTAAAACTGTCCACGTTGTATTTTTTTTCAGACATAATTTTCCTCCGTTTTCAATTTACTATTTTTGAATAAGAAAAACTTCAACATTTTTGGGAAATTCAAAAATAAAATCCGCGCCGCAGTTTTCAAATTCTTCTTTTGTTCCAAAGCCCCAAAGAATTCCTGCGCACTTTATTCCAGCAGAATGCGCGCCGTCCACATCATAATGCCGGTCTCCAATTAAAATGCATTTTTCTTTTTCGTCTGAAATTCCGTTTGATTCCAAAACATATTTTACAACATCGCATTTTTCAACACGGGATTTTTCTTCCAAATCGCTTCCGCCCACAAAATCAAAAAGATTCAGGATTCCCTTGCGCTCAAGAATTTGCTTTGCGTAAACTTCCGGCTTGCTTGTTGCAACAAATATTTTTTTTTCGGCAGCGCGCAGATTTTTTATAAGCTCAACAACGCCGCTGTAAAGTTCAGCTTCGAACATTCCTTTTTCCGCATAATAATTTCTGTAAACCTGCATTGCGTTTTGAATTTCATTTTCTGGAAGCTTGAGTGTCTTGGAAAAACTTTCTTTTAACGGCGGACCAATCATCGTGCTGTAAACCGCGCGGTCAATTTTTAAGCCGTAATGAGCAACAACTTTATCAAACGAATTAAAAACACCTTTCGAAGTGTCCATTAAAGTCCCGTCAAAATCAAAAAGAATATAGTCAAACATTATTCCATTCCCAAGAAAAGTTTATAGCCGTTGTATGCCTGCTGAATGTCTTCTTTTGAAGTGATTTCCCACGGAGCGTGCATACTCAAAACCGCAACGCCGGCGTCAAGAACGTACATTCCATATTTCGCGGCAAGATGCGCAATTGTTCCTCCGCCGCCCTGATCAACTTTTCCAAGTTCCGCAAGCTGATACTTTACATTTCCAGAATCAAGAACATTTCTAAGTTTTGCAATGAATTCAGGATCCGCATCACTTGCCCCGGACTTTCCGCGCGAACCAGTATACTTTTGGAAAACAATTCCGTCTCCAAGGAATGAAGAATTTTCCTTGTCAAACAAGCTTGCATTCATAGGGTCATAAGCTGAATTTACATCGCTAGAAAGCATCCAGCTGTTGTTCAGGCAACGGCGCACAGAAAGCTCTGAATATTCACCAAGCCGGGCAACAACTTCCGCAACAGCGTTTTCCATAAAATGGCTTCCCATTCCAGTCGCACCGTAGCTTCCGATTTCTTCCTTGTCAACGCAAATGCAGCAGTTTGTTCTGGAAGAAGCATTGCTGTCCACCATCGCCTGTGCAGAAGTGTAAGCGCAAGAGCGGTCGTCCTGTCCGTAAGCCAAAATCAAGCTGCGGTCAAAACCCAAGTCTCTTGGAGCGCCAGCCGGAACAACCTCAAGCTCAGCGGAATTAAAATCCTTTTCTTCAATTCCGTATTTTTCATTTAAAATATCCAGAACAAGTTTTTTTGCCTTGTCTTTTTCCTTTGACTCTGAATCTTCGTTTTGTGCTGAAGGAATTTCGCTTCCGCAGATTAAATCCAAACTTTCTCCGTCTATAAAATCAGCGGCGGTTTCTTTCATCTGTTTTTGGGCAAGATGCGGAAGAATATCAGAAATGCAGAAAACAGGCTCGTCGGATTTTTCGCCAATTGAAACCTTTACAGTAGAACCATCTTTTAAACAGACAACTCCGTGCAAGGCAAGCGGCAAAGTAACCCACTGGTATTTTTTTATTCCGCCGTAATAATGCGTGTTCAAATAAACAATAAAATCTTTTTCATAAAGCGGATTCTGCTTTACGTCCAAGCGAGGAGAATCAATGTGCGCCCCAAGAATATTCATTCCGTTTTCAATAGAGCCTGTGCCGATTTCAAAAAGCGCAATGCTTTTATTGCGTTTGCAGACATAGACTTTTTCACCCGGCTTTAAGGAGTCAGTTTTCTGAATGTCCTTGTATCCATTTTTTTCCGCAAGATGAATTATAAGAGAAACACATTCGCGCTCAGTTTTTCCGTTTTCAAGAAATTTCTTATATTCTTCTATTAAATTCATTTTGTTCTCCAAATAATTTTTCAAAAAGTATAGCATACTATAAGGAAAAAGTCAGTCTGAAAAAAAATCCAACTGCCACTCAATCCACCTATTTTTTCAGCGTTGAATTTTTAAAGAAACTGTGTTATAATAATCTCATTATGGCAAAACCAAAGACAGAATTTTCTGTAAACCAAAAAGTTGTTTACCCAAGCCAGGGCGTTGGAAAAATCACAGAGATTTTCAAAAAAGACTTCAACAACGAGCCTACATACTACTACAAAATTTATCTTGAAGTTTCCGACATGAATGTAATGGTTCCTGTTTCAAGATCAAAAGACCTAGGAATCCGCGCAATCGTTTCAAAAGATGAAGCGCAGACAGCACTGAATTCAATCAGCGACGACTTTGAGCCTCCTACTTCCGACTGGAAACTCCGCTATCAGATGAACCTTGACCTTCTCAAAAAAGGAACAATCGGCGACATTGCGGCAATCGTGCGTTGTCTTTACCACCGCTCAAAGGTAAAGGAACTTCCAATTCTTGAGCGCAAGCTTTACGACAATGCAAAAAAACTTCTTGAGGACGAAATTGCAGAAGCCTTTGGAATTTCCAACAAGGAAGTTGAAGCCATGTTGCATGAAAAACTTGAGCCGCTCGGTTTAAAGATTGAAAAGAAACAAGCCTTTGCTGACGATGATGAAGACGAAGATGAGTTTGAGGAAGAAACTTCATCTAACGAAAAAGACTCCGAAGAGTTTGACAGCGAGGATGATGATTAATAAAGTTCTTGTCATAGCCGCCGCAGGCTCTTCCAGCCGGATGGGACTTGGCAAAAAAAAAGAATACCTTCCATTGAAAAAGGGAACTGTGCTTTCTGAATCAGTCCGTGCATTTATTGAAGCTTCGGATTTTTCAGAAGTCATAGTTTCCATTCCTAAAAACGGTGAGAAGGAAGCAAAAGCCGCACTGCTTGCCGACACAGAGATAAAAAGCCTTTTAAAGAACACAACGCTGACTTTTGCAGAAGGCGGAGCTACAAGACAAGAGTCAGTTTTCAAAGCACTTTGCAAAATCAAAAACAAAAATTCAATTGTCCTAATCCATGACGGCGCGCGTCCGTTCGTTTCAAAAAAAATAATTCAGGATGTAATTTCTAAAACGCAAGAATTTGGTGCAGCAGTTCCGGCAATTCAACCTGTTGACACACAAAAAGAAATTGCGCCGGACAGAACAATCAGCCGTCATCTTGTAAGAAAAAATTTGGGAGCCGTGCAAACTCCGCAGGGATTTTTACTTGAACCGCTGATTGAATGCCACAAGGCTGCTTTTCAAAAAAAACTTGAGTTCACGGACGACACAGAAGTGTGGGACGCTTTTCCAAATTTTACAGGCGGAAAAAAAGTCCACATTGTTGAAGGCAGCGAAAAAAACAAGAAGATAACCTTTATTCAGGATATTTCCAAGGAAACAAAAATGGTCCGCATAGGAATTGGAACAGACTTGCACAGGCTTGTTGAAGGCAGAAAATTTATTTTAGGCGGAGTCGAAATCCCATCGGAAAAAGGCGAGCTTGGGCATTCAGACGGAGACGTTCTGCTTCATGCAATCAGCGACTCTCTTTTGGGAGCTTCCGGCATGGGAGACATAGGCTCGTACTTTCCAAGCGAAAATCCAAAATGGAAAAACGCTGATTCCGCAGAGCTTCTAAAAAAAATCTGGGCGGACATAAAATCAGCAGGCTGGACTTTAGGAAATCTTGACTGCGTGATAGAAACAGAAAAACCAAAGTTGCTTCCCTGGCGCGAAAAAATAATCAGCTCAATTGCAAAAATACTTGAAACTGCATCAGAAAAAATTTTTGTAAAAGCAAAGACAAACGAAAAGCAAGACGCTGTAGGAGCAGGCAACGCAATAAAGGCATACTGTGTATGTCTATTAGAAAAAACTGAATAATTTCCAAGCATTTTCTTTACAAATGCAACTTTTTAGCATATATTGTAAACATGAACACAGTAGCAATGAATGTTAGAGTTGACAAAAATCTCAAGGAACAGGCGACGGAGCTTTACAACGATTTGGGGCTTTCGCTTTCGAGCGCAATCAATATGTTTCTGCGGCAGTCTGTGAGGGAAAACGGTCTGCCGTTCAAGCCGCAGCGGACGAGGCGAAAGAGCGAACTTGAGCTTGCATCTGAGGAAGCCGACCAGCTTATGAACGACCCGAATGCGAAAACGTACAATAATTTTCAGGAAATTCTTGACGAGCTAGAAATCGATGCATGAGCGAAACAGAAAACAAATACAGTCTCCGACAGACTAACCGCTTCAAGAAGCACCTTAAGCTAATGGCAAAATGCAATAAATCTTCAATCAGGAAGATTGCAGAAACTGTCGATTTGCTTCAAAGAGGCGAAAAACTTCCCGAACGATTCCGCGACCACGAGCTTGCAGGAAATCTTAAAGGCAGCCGCGAGTGCCATATTCTGCTGGATTTGCTTTTGATTTACAGGATTTTCAACGACATTCTGATTCTTGAACTTGTTGACACCGGCAGCCATGCGGATTTGTTCGGAATGTAAAAACTGCATTTATTTTTCTTCTATTAATATCACATTCATTACAAATAAAAATCAGGCGTTCTTTATCTTTGAAAATGCTTTTTGTATGCTTTCAAGGACTTCGCTTCTTAAAGTTTCTTCTATACTTATGACAGTTTCGACGATTTTTTCTTTTTCTGATTCTTCACATTTTCCAAAAAGGCGGACAGGCTCAATTCCAAGTGAACGCGCGATGCTTTCGATTGTTTCCGGGGAAGGAAAATACTTGCCGTTTTCAATACTGTTTATGTAGTTCGAGCTTTTTCCGATTTCGAGCGCAAGGTCAAGCTGGCGCATTCCCTTTTGTTTCCTGAAAAATTTGAGATTCTGAATGAACTGTTGCCGCAAAGTCTGCATACACATACTATGGCAAAGTTTTTAAAATTATATACACCTAAATAAAATGTGTATTTCCGCATATTTTGTTGACGATAACTGCATTTAGATGTATTATTACATTCATATTAAATGTATCGTGGAATATTATCACGATAAAAGGAGTTTTTTATGAAAAGTTTTAAAAGTATTTCAATGCTTACAGTAGTACTTTTATGCGCAGTGTCTTTATTTGCAAAGTCGGAAGGTGTGGTTATTGAGCCAAACTCTCCGGAAAATCCCTTTTTATCAACATCATGGGATTGTAAAGGAACAACTCTTTTTGAATTTTCGGAAGACGGAAAGATGACGTATGGATTTTCTGAAGTTTCATATAAGCTAAAGAAAATCGACGAATCTTACGAGCTGACTTTTAAGGTTGGTCCAGTAAAGTCGGTTGTTACACTGGAAAACAAAGATTCTACGACAGCAATTTGTAAAACCAAAAGTAAAACTATGATAACTATGGTTTGCACTAAAAATTAACAGTTTTCTATGCATCAGGAATATTGCGCATACTACAATATTCCTGCTTTTTTTTATGAAAAAATTATAAAGGGGAATTTTATGGAACAAATCAAAGACATTGATGAACGTGTTGTAATGTTTTTTACACATTATGAAGTTGTAAGAAAACGCGGAAGCCTTATTGAAGCCACACGAAAATGGTGGAGATGTTCAGAAGACAAAGCAATGTCTGCCGACTACGTTTTTTCTGTAATTTCAGGCATAGTGCAAGAAGTCTATATAGCAACAGGCTGCCACGAAGAATTTGATGACGGCACGGCGCAACCTCATTTCTTTGGAGCACGCAAAGTGTTTGAACTCGAACTTGCTTCAGATAGTGTCCGCACAAAATACAATGGCAAGCGGCTTCCTCCAGAATACATTGGAGGTCAAAATCCCGTAAGATACAATTTTTAGCAAGAAAAAATAACTAAAAGGAGAAATTTAAGATGAAAAAGAAAACTTTTATCGCAATAATTTTGTTTTGTATTTTTTCATACATTTATGCGGATAATGAGTGGGTAACAATCGCAAGTACCAAAGACAAAGACACTACGTGTTTTGACACAGTAATGACTTATTGGGATGAAGCGCAAAGGATAACAGAGCTGTTCTGGTTTGTAACACTAAATTATCAAATATTAGACGATGGTTTAGAACACCAATGGGCATGCATGATAAAAGAAAATGATAAAGATAAAACTCTTCGTTTTTATCTAAAAAATGCATTTATAGATATTAATTTCACTAAAAATAAAACAAGAGATACTATTATGTATGCTGTTGGAGGTGTCAGAGCTTATCCTTTATGGTTATCTGAAACAATAGATAACTGTATATATGAAAGTAAGATTATGTCAGAAAAACACAATCAAGCATATTCCAATGATGAATTAGAAGGTCTATCAGCCCTAAAAGCCATGAGTTTAACGCAGCTATTTAATGAATATGCTAATGAGGCAGGTGATTTAGTATCTTTGCTTGTTGATTCTTATGGTTCAAAGTGAGAAAATTTACCTGAATAAATAAACTTATATGTAAACAGGAAAATATACATATTGTCTAATATTTTAACTTCAAGAGGTATTTTTATGAAATGCAAATATGGAAAAACTGAAATTGTCAATGGCATTGTACATGAAACATGCGAAAACAAAGATTTAAAAGAGCTAAATAAATCAAACAACAAAGACATTCCTTGCAACCGCAGAATGTGTAGCAAATTTGAAGAGGAAATAGAAAAAACAACAAACGAGGCAAATAAATGAAAAAGAAAACTATTATTACATTAATTTCATTTTACATATTTTCAATTGCATTAATTTTATTTTGTGTATTTTTATATATCAATGCAAAAGATAGAGATACAGAAGAAAATTGGATAATAATCGCAAGTACTGAGAATGAAGATAATAATCATCTGAATATAGTAAGTTCTTTCTTTCAAGAAATAGATGCTTCTAAAAACAACTATGATTATGCATCAATATATTATGCCATAAAAGATAAAGAAAATTTTTGGAAATGTACAACAAAAAAAGATGAGAATAAAAAAAGCGTTGTTCTTCATTTATCCAACGCATTTATAGTAGTTGATTTCTATTCCTCTTTAAACTGGCAGAAAAAAATATCAGATAAAAAAGAAATTCTTCCTATCAATATAAAGTCATTCAATTTAACTTTTTATGGCTGGTTACTATCAACAGTAGACGATTGCATAACAGAATCTAATATCAGACTAAAAAAGTACGGCCAAAGACATTCTGGAAATGAATTGGATGCCATAAGAAGTTTGAAATTTGACTGCTTATCTAGACTTGAAGATGAAATGAATGCATTGTAATTTTTTTCAAGGAAATGTTTTTATGAAAAAGACAATAGCATGGCGGGCATTCCGCAAATACTTACATGACAAAGGCTATTCTGATGAATCAAATGCAGGCAACAGAAGCACCACTTCAAACTATCCGAATCGTATAGATACAATCTGCAGAAAAGAAAAAATTGCAACTTGGGATGAATTTGGAGAGCAAATTAACAATATTATCAAAAAATATAGTGCCGGTGGTCAAGAAAAAATTTTTGGTTCGCAAAGCCATGGAAGCAATCTTAAAGCATTGGAGCTATTCAAAGAATTTTATGTAGTTTTTGACTCAGAGAATATTTTATGAAAAAACAAACTATATCTCTTGTGCTTTTATATTTGTACAAGATTAAAAATTTTATTATGATAAAAATGATTCGGAGAATAATATGAGTTATATTCAGCAGATTGACGAAAAGGTTATCATCATAAAAACACATGAAAAAACTTTACGAAAGAGAGGCACTTTGTACGAAGCAATCCATAAATGGTGGGATTTAAACAAAGCCAGAGCAAGCCGTGCGGAATATGTGTTTGCGGTCATTCGTGAACGCGGTGAAATAGTACAAGAAGTTTACGAAGTAAACAACTGGTACGAGGAGCAAGACGGAGACCAATACAAAACAGATATAGATTTATGTTTCAATGGTCGCATTGCAAAAGAAAGCATCCGCTCAAAATATAAAGGAAAATATATTCCTGAAAAATATCAGTGGCGAAAAGGCATTGTTGCTTCATGTTTCTACACTTATGACTAAAACACCATTACACTAACACACATGAAATTTTATCAGCGCATATTTTTCCTTACATTCTTCTCTATTGCGGTTGCCCATGCCAATGACTTTACTAGCATTCTTCAGGATTTGGCGGCTCAGACTGCTTGCATCGGACAATACTCGGCAACTCAGGCGGGCGGAACTTGGAGCGAAGATCCTTACGATTACTACAAGCCGTATTTGCTGGCGGAGCGGTTCAAGAAAATGTCCGGGAACATGACGCGCACAACAACTTTCTATGGCGTGTGTTTCGACTATGCGGAATTTGCGTATTGGGACATAAAAAGCAACGAAAATCTTTACGTCAGAAACGGAATGAGGACAGGCCTGTTTTTTCTTGCCGGAGATAATTCAAATCCAAACGTTATTGAACTTTCTGTTCCGACTTCAAATGCAAACGCGACAAAATTTCAAAACGGAATTCCTGTTAGAACTTACGGAAACTCAAGCTGCAAAAATGTAAAAGCGCACAAAGCGCAGAACGGAACACGTGCGGCAAACCACGCATGGCTTTGGGTAATGCGTAATGACGGAATGTGGTTCTGGATTGATCCGACCTGGGCAGACAACTTGGGCTACGTAGTCTACGGATATGTCAGCAATGGAGAATAAATTCAGTGCCGACCAGATGCGGAATTTTGTCTTGAATATCCTGACTTTCTAAAAAATCTGCCCTTGCCGCCAAAAATGTCTGAATGGAATTCGTCTTCTAATTCAACTTCAACTTCTTCATCTTACAGCGGTTATTCAGGCTCTGGTTCTGGCGGTTATAGCTACGGAAATTACAACAATGAGTTTCCCTGGATTTTCGGAATTTCAGCAACTGCTCCTTACCAAGATGTAGAAGCAAAAGAATTCAGCACGGACAAAATTGGATTTTCATTTGACGCTTTGAGCTTGATAAACGGAATGACTGGCGGATTCAGCATTGACTACCTGCGGAACTTTGAAGATGAAGAAAAGCTTCAATCCTGGCTTATTTCAATATGCTTTGGACCAAGGCTCTACAGCAACCTTGCAGCTTATGTTGGCGGCGGTTTAGGAGTTGGATTCGACGGAAACAAAAAAGAAGAAATAGAAAATTCTAAAGAAACTTATGACTTTACAGACTCATTCTTTCTCAGCTACAAACTCTCGCTAGGTCTCGTTCTCAACATTTCAAGTCTTGTTGCAAAAGTCGAACTTTCATTCAACGACATTCTCGGTTTTTTCAGCAGGAGCCGGAATCATGCTTGGATTTGGATATTAAAAAATCACATTTACAACTTTGCAAGCCGCTTGGAAATTTCCAAAGCCACAACTTCAAGTTGATTTTTTTTCAGAAACGCAATAGGCTCTAGTCCCCTAAAATATTGTTAAATCCTTAATCACTCGGAGCAAAAAAAATGGACAAGAGTTTTATCGTAAATGCGCTTAGAAAAAATGGCGTACAAGAAGGAATGTGCCTTGAAGTCCACAGCAGCCTTAAAAGTTTTGGTTATGTTGAAGGCGGAGCTGAAACTGTAATCAGCGCGCTCAAGGAAAGTGTCGGTTCAGAAGGCACAATTTTTATGCCGGCACTAAGACTTAGCCCTGCTCTTCCGCTCACGGACGAAGACAAAAAACTTGGAATAAGCTGCAAAATAAAAATCCTTCCCGATGACAGAAAAAAAAGCGCAATGGGAATTATCGCCGACACTTTCAGGCTTCAAGACGGAACTCTTACAGGAAGCGGAATCATGCAGATTTCAGGCTGGGGAAAACACGCGCATGAAGCTGTAACTGGCGGACTTAACTTTGCCATTCACAACGGAGGCAAGGCACTACTTTTGGGCGTGGACATTTATAAACTTACCGCAATGCATTATGTTGAAGAAATCACTCCAAAAGAAATTTCTGATATGTTTGCTCCGAACGCAGAAATCAACAAAATCTATCCGCCTGAAGAATGGTTCATCGAAGCAGGAAATCCGCCTGTAAAAGCCTGGTGTAAAATTCAAAAAGCGGCTGACGAAATGGGATTTATAAAGCATTTTGAAATCGGAAGCTGCAAGGCAATGCTTTTTGATGTTGGAAAAGTAGTTTCACTGTATGAGCATGAACTAAAAACAGACCCGTTTGGATTTTGGGAAATAAAGAAAAAAGCTTAGTCCTCACTCCGCGTTTCTTGCAAGGCGAAGTCCGCCGGTTTTCACGTAGGACGGGTCGGCTCTTCTGTAGCAGGATTCAAAATATACGTAGGAAGCGTTGTACCCGCCCTGTTTCATGCTTTTTGAAGGATAGACTTCATATTTCCAGTCGTAGGGCGAGCCGAAAGTTTTTTCGTCACAAAAAAACTGCCGCTTCATCGCATAAACCTGCAATTTGCTCCAGATGGTTGTACTCAAGTTTCACTTGAAATAGTTTGGGGTTCTGAACAACCTTAATCTTTCTTATCACACAAAATCTTCACAACTTGTAAATTCACTTACGCTTTTATTTTTTATTCAAACCAATTTTCAACACAAAGCGAAAAATGCTCCCTAATAGGTTCATAGTCTTTTATATTCCGAGTCACAAGAATCAAGTTGTTCGACATTGCAATAGAGGCAATTTGAGTATCAATAACAGGAGTTGGAGTTCCAGCAGCAATCATCTTTGCCGCAATATGAGAATTCAAGGACGCGGCAGATTCATCATAAGAAAGAACGCTGAAATTCGAGTGCACAAAATTTTCAATCGCATCAAAAATCAAATCTTTTCTTTTTCCATGCGGCAACATATCCACACCTTTCAGCAATTCAAACCAAACCGGAGCACATATCGCAGAAAAACTAGCCTGCATTTCAATTTTTGACAAAACTTTTTCATTTCCAAACGGTTTTGCAAATTCAGAAACAATATTTGTATCAAGCAAATAGACTAGCCCCATGAATTTTCCCTCCCAAAATCAAGGCGTTCCGCATTTCTGTTTTCTTCAAGAATTCTATTATATTCTTCACCGGCCTCCGCCAACACCAAAAGCTCTTCCTTGCTTAATCCCGCCCGCCATTTGCGCAGCTCCTCCACAGGATTCTTTTTTACAGACTTTTTGTAGTTCTCATCAAAATCTTTTTTGCTGATTATCACCGCCGAAACCGTTCCGTGCTTTGTTATCTCAACGATTTCTCCATTTTCAGCGTACGTTATGTATTCGCTTAGCTTTGCCTTCACATCATAAAGCGGAGCAGTCATCGCGCCTCCCGTATCAGATTTTTCCGACCATCATATAGTCATATTATAGTCATAAATAGTCATACCGTCAAGTTTAAAATAAAAATCCGGAGAATAGACAGAAACCTGCAAATTCTTTTGGCGGCTGAATATCCAGTCCGTCAAGGAATCTGCCAAATGAAATACACACTTGAACACGTCAGAAACAAGCACCTGACAATCTGCGAGCGCACGCTTATCCAGCTCAGACTCAAGGACGGACACACGGTCTACTCAATCGCAAAGGAAATAGGCTGCGCATACAACACCGTCAAGAACGAAATCAGAAGAGGCTCAAAGCAAATATACAGAAGCCGCCGCTTATGCTACCGTGCAGACTTCGGTCAGAAAAAATATGAGGCAAACCGCATAAGATGCCACAGAACCGGAAAATTCCGTGAATGCGCGCAGTTCATAAAACACGTTGAAAAGAATTTCTCAAGCCCCCTGAAAAAATGGTCGGTGGACGCTACGTCAGGAAGACTAAGAGCAGAAAGAATCTTCACACAAAAAAATTCAGTCTGCACAAAGACGCTTTACAACTGGATTCACAAGGGGCTTATGGAAGTCAAAGTTTCAGATCTGCCAGAAAGCCTCAGACGAAAAAAACACGTCTCAAAAAACAGAACAGGAAAGATGAGACTCGGAGCAAGCATTGACAGCAGGTCTGCGGAAGTCGCGACGCGGAAAACATTCGGGCACTGGGAAATAGACACGGTAATCGGAAAAAAGAAAGGAAAGAACGCTGTCGTCCTGACACTCGTCGAGCGCAACACGGATTTCTACATAACGCGGAAAATTCCAGCAAAGGCAGCCAGCGCAGTCAATTCGGAAATCAAGCAGCTGTTCTCAGACTTTGGAAAAAAGTCGGAGAAAATCTTCAGGACGCTGACAGCCGACCGCGGACTTGAATTCGCCTCGCTTGCCGAGCTTGAAAATGAAAGCACAAAAATATACTTCGCACATCCGTACTCGTCATACGAAATAGAAATCAACGAGCGCCACAACAGAATTCTGAGACGCTTCATTCCAAAAGGCACAGACATCAACAAAATCTCTGAGGAAGAGCTTGAGAGAATTGAAGACTTAATAAACGGACTACCAAGAAAAAGACTAGGCTACAAAACACCGGAAGAGCTTTTCAATGAGCAGCTGGACTTAATCTACAGACTTTGAAAAAAATCAAAAAATAGTGCAATTTGATATTGCAATTTTTGTTAATTTATTTTGTCTTTTTATAAATATCGTCGTTTAATTTTAAAACAGTTTTATCTTCATTTAATTTTACTTTATATTCCAATTTTAAATAGAATCCAGCCGTTCCAGTTCCTTAATTAAATCCTTATTTAATTCCTGCTTTATAAATTCTTCTTTTATTCGGGAAATAAATCTTAAATCCATAAATAAATGCGAAAGACTTACTAACAATCCTCCAATATCCAAGTTTTTAGGATTATCAGTTATCAACGTTTGAATTATATTACTCGTTGATGCTATGGAATTGGAAATCAAAAGAATTTTTCTGGTACGAACCTCATATAAATCTTTATTAATTTTTTCTTTATTGAACAATCCATGCACTAATCCAATTATCATGTCAATAAAAATAGAAATTCCAGCAGAAGCCCCAACAATTTTCAAATCCCTTGAAAAACAGAGCGCATCATAATTTGATTTGTATAATTTACTTGCAAAATCAGTATTTATTGCTTCCAAAATCGGCACCGGAAGTCCAAGTTTTGTAAACTCATCGGATTTTAGATGGCAGCCTTCTGAAAAGATTGCGGCAGGTAAATTTAAGGAATCGGCCTTGCACATTTCAAAACTCTCACCAAAAAGTTTTGCAAGAGGAACTGATTCGGGAGTAATCATCATCTTAGGATTTCTGATGACACGATTAGATTTGAAATCTTCGAATGTTATTGTATCAGTCAGAATATTTGCTGTTCCAAAAATCCATCCAAGAATCGGGTCATGTCCCAGCGTATGGATTCTATGATAGCCACCTTCCATATTTCTGTTAATAGACGGAGAACCTTTTGTAATATCATACGGCGGAGTCTGATAAAGAATATACATCCAATAGCCATGCCCATTATTTTCGTGCTTCTCTTTAAATCCGTCATTTGCCCTACGATGTTCTTTTTCTATGGATTTATCATTATGTGCAAGTCTGGCATCAGGATTGAAACTGTTCCCATAGTCGAATTTTCCAGCGACCCGACCAAACAATAAAGATTTTACAGTCTGCAAAGCGGTTGCAATTCCCAGGAAAATCAGATCTGTTTTATTTACAATGCCAGTTTTATGCGAGAATTCATCATGAATTGCATCAAGCCGTTTGTATGCTTCTTGAAATTCTTTCTCAGAAAGCAAATCCTCCAATTCGACGTCATTATGAATTTCAGCATCAGCCTTTTTAACCAAATCATCATAAGATTTTATTTCTTGAATTTTTGATGAAAGTTTCTGTTCTTTTTTAATAACGGGTTTATTTGGAAGAGCATATCCAAGCGACTTTAAGAGAGCTTCGCTTGAATTTATATGCTCGTCAAGTTTGTAAATCTGAGAAGAACATTGTTTTTCCAAAGAAAAAGATTCATTCTGGTTCATTTTTAGAACTTTGTTAAAATCTTTTTCTCTGTCAGTATAATTATATTTTCCCATGGACTATGCTAAGTCATGCTTTAAGTCTTTTATTGCAGCCTGCAATAATGTATTAAGCGAAGTCAAATATTCTGTTCTTTCCTTGCTTTGACCTAATTCATTTTTTAGAACCACAAGGATAGCATTTTGTTTTTCAACAGCCTTTGTATATAAAGAATATTTTTCCTCCGCAAGTTTCTTGTTCTTTATATGAGATGTTATTCCGATTGCTGTACCTCCAAGAATGACAGCAGGAGCAGCCAGAACTGCCAATCCCGTTGACATTCCACCTCCCAAAAGAACGCCGGCCGCTTTAAGTCCGCTTGTAATTCCTGCGGCACTTAATCCTACTACAGAACCTCCATAATACAATGCCGCAAAACTTGCGACACCTCCAACTCCAGCTCCCAACGCTCCTGCAAGTGTTTCCGGGATTGCAGAAGTTGCTATTGTCCTTGATTTATTGTTCAAAGCTTCGTTTGCTTCGTTAATTACCTTTCTTACACTGGCAAGACTTTTAGAATCCTTAAAGTTCATTTCTGATTTTTTCATAAAAACCTCCTAGGATTTGCACCAACATAAAATATTGGTATCTTTTATTAAATACAATATATTATATTGATTACACTGTCAACAAATCCAACATTTTATAATATGAAAACAAGCTGAAAAATCCTTCATAATATATTGTATGCAGAAATCTCTTGAAGAAATCTTCCGGGAAAACCTCAGATTTTACAGGCAGCGGGCAAAATTGTCGCAGGAAAAACTTTCTTCGCTTCTTGATAAAAACATAAACTACATAAATATGATTGAAAGCGGAAAAAGCGTGCCTCCACTTTCGATGATTGAGCAGATTTCTTCTATTCTAAAGATTGAGCCGCATTACTTTTTGGAACCGGCCGAAGAAAATTCAGCATTTGACAAAAACTCATTTATAGAAAACGCTTCATTGCAAATCGCGGAAAAAGCAAAATCTATTCTGACGGAGTTGCTGGAATAGAACTTGTAAATACATTCCACATTTTATAAACTATATTATTCAAAATATTGTGAAAAAAGCCGCCGCAAGAGATTTTCCAATCAACTTGGATAATGACAAAAACAAGCAAGATTAGCAAAGGCATTTTAATAAGGAAACAAAAACATGGTTCAAATCAGAAAGGCAACGGATGCGGACATCGACGCGCTGATAAAATCCAGATGCCGAACGATGCGTGAAGTCTGTAGCATCGGTGAGAATTACGAATTTTCCGCTGAGTTCATGGAAAGCACAAGGGAATATTTTCTGCGCGGAGACGGAACTACCGTAATCGCAACTGATGATTCTGCCGAGCCGCCAAAAATTGCCGGAAATGCGACACTCTGCTACACAAACTTGATGCCGACATTTTCTCACCCAGGCGGAAAACGCGCGCATCTGATGAACGTGCATGTTGAAAAGGAATTCCGCCGCAAGGGAATCGCCCGCAGAATGATTGAGTTTCTTGTTGACGAAGCAAAAGAACGCGGCGTTACAGAAATCAGCCTGGACGCAACCGATGACGGCCGAAAACTCTACGAGGCAATGGGCTGGCACGAAAACAGCGAGGCGATGGCGAAGGATTTATAGAAGAAAACAATCCTAACTGTGAGGCTCAAGCAGCCAGTCAATTATATTCTTATGGATAATCCCGTCCTGCGAAAAATCAAATTTATCAGCTGAAAGGACATACTTCGGGAAGTTGTCTTTTACGTTTTTATATGCGCCGAATTCACGCTCAACAGTCGCCTCATCGGCAAGAAGATAGCATACCTGAAAGTAAAGCTTTTCATTTCCTTTTTGCGCGACAAAATCAACCTCGGCATTTTTCAGAGCGCCTATATAGACTTCATATCCGCGGCATTTAAGTTCATTGTAAACTATATTTTCAAGACTTGCGCCGATGTCGATTTTTACGGAATGAATTCTTGCAAGGCTCACGTCCGCCAGATAATATTTGTCAAATGTTGAAAGAACTTTTTTTCCCTGAATATCATATCTTGGAACTTTGTCCGCAATGCAAGAGCTGCAAATAAACAAAAGATAATTGTAAAGAGATTCCTTTGAGCATTCCCGGTTCTCAGATTTCAGAAAATTTGCAATCGACTTTCCGGAAAAAATCTGCGACATATTAATAGAAAGATAATCAATAATCTTGCTCAGTAATGCCACATTTTGAATTTTATAGCGGGAAATAATATCCTTCAATACAATAGAATCATACAAATCAGAAAGAAAAACCTTGAGCTCATCGTCGCTGTGCAAGGAAAAACGCTGCGGCATACCGCCCCAACGGATGTAATCCATAAGAGCATTCTCATCCGCTTTTTCTATTCCCTGAATTTCAAGGCTTTCCGCAAAAGTGAACGGCAGAATTTTAAATGAAACATAGCGTCCGGAAAGCAGCGTCGCCAGCTCGCCAGACATAAGATTTGCATTTGAGCCTGTGATGAAAATGCTCGTATTCAAAAGCCTGAAAGAATTGACTGCCTTTTCAAAGTTCGCGACATTCTGAATTTCATCAAAAAAAAGATAATATTTCTTCTCATCAGTCATTAGGTTCTTCACATATTCAAAAAGCGAAATTTCGTCTTTTAATGAAGCAAAGTTCAGGTCCTCAAAATTGATGAAGATTTTATGCAAGTCGTCCGCTTTAATTTCATCTGCAATCTGCCTTAAAATAACAGATTTTCCGCAACGGCGGATTCCAATCAGCACTTTGACAAGTTCGTTTTCATAAAAAGGCCGGATTTTTTTCAGCCAGTTTTCTCTTATTACCATACTGTTATAATAGACCAAACCGAAAAAAAACGCAACTTGTACGGTTCAAACGTACTAAATTGATAAAAATATGATTTTGTTCGCTACAGAAGGACTAAAATGTAAGTTATTATCAGAAACACATCAAGCTCATAAAAGATACCAGCTTGTCTTCCGCATGAGCGATACCGCCATTATTTAGCATTATTCTGCATTTTTACATTCAATTCGCAAATCTGTTTTTCAAGAAGTTCTATCTGCCTTGAAAGATTTTCTATTTCATGTGCCGCAACCGTAACTTTTTCCGGTTCTGCAGTTTCTTCATTTTTATGATTTTTATCTGTTGTTACATTTTGAATTGACTCAACAACAATTCCTGTTACAACCTGCAGTATTGTGTAGGCGGAAATTATTCCAAAACTAACAAAATAAATCCAGGAAGCAGAAAATTCCTTTAAAATCGGGCGGGTGATATTTCCCCAGTCGTCGAACAGCATAAGCTGAAAAAGAGTGTAAAATGACTTTCCCAAAGAGCCAAAATGTTCTGAAAATTCCGCGCCGAACAAATTGACACCGATAATCGCATAAAAATAAAAAGCAATCAAGAGCAGCAAAAATGTCCAGATTATGCTTGGTATTGCAAAAACAATAGCCTTTAGAATTATCTGAAGATGCTTCAGGCTGTTTATTATTTTTAAGGTTTTTACGACTCTAAGGGTCTTCAAAGTTTTTACAAGTTTAAACGCCCTAAAAACTTTTATTCCACGGAAAATTGAAAAATAGGGAACAGTTCCAAAAATAGAAACAAGAACAATGACTAAATCAAAAGTATTCCATTTTGAAGCCGAAAAGAAATGTTTATTATATGCAATAAATTTTAAAACCAGCTCGACAACAAAAACCGCAAGACAAGTTTTATCAATAATATCCAGCACAGTTCGAAATTGTGCGGAAATACCCGGCGATGTCGCAATTCCCAAAACTGCGGAATTCAAAATAATTACAAAAATTATGAAATATTCAAAGAATGAGTCCGCTTCGCCGTCCACATAAGGAAGAATTCTTTGTGGAATTGATTTTTTCTGTTCCTGCGATTTTTGCTTCATTTTTTTTGCTCAGTTTATCTTATTTTGCAGGAAAATGCTTTCCTGTTGGAGACTTTGAACAATAGCCGCTTGTTAAACTTGTCAATGATGAATATTTAGAGCCGCAATATTTGCAAGTGTATTGAGATTTTTCTTCTCCTTCATACGGAACATGGTGTCCTCCGTTTGGATTTCTCGAGCAAGGATTTCTTGTTAAACTAGACAATGATGAATATTTGCTTCCGCAATAACAGCAGTAATAGTTGCCGCCAGTTTCTCCTTCAAACAATTGATGCTTTCCAGAAGAAGAACGCGAACAAGGATTAGATAGTAAACTTGAAACACTAGAATACTTTTCCCCACAACATTTACAATAAAATTCCGCCATAACTTTTTCCTCCAATTTTTGGCTTTGATTTTAATTCAAACATTCTGATTTTATGATTTCTGCAATTTCGCTGGCATTTCTTATATCGCTGTGACGGCGGCTGCAGGCAATCACTTCAACAGAAGTTCCTTCATTGTTTATATATCCAATTTTGTAGTTTTCATTGTTACCCCATTGAGTCGAATCGCACATAATATCCGGATAGCATCTTTTCAGTTCATCAAAAACCGCAAAACCTTCCGCCAAAATAAATTCTGGATTTACAATGCTAATCAACGTCTTTGTCCATTCACAAGGCTTAAAGAAACTTTCTTCGGTCAAGTTATATTTGTTTTTCAAAAGATTTAGCAATTCATAAAGAGAATCCATATCCTTTGTTGTAACATAATAAAAATTCGTTTTAAAAGAGTTTTCCAGTAAGTCCATCCGGTTCAACATTCCGTCTTTTTCGCCAAAAATATATTTCCACCCGTTTGCCAATCTATAATCTTCTGCGCTGTAGTCCATTTTTTTCATAGGTTTAACTTCGCATTTAAGTTTATTTTCTTTAGCAGCAGGCGATACACCTGGATTTATTCCTAAAAACATGAATTTTGGATTTTTTACAACAGGGCTAAAAAAGATTTTTGTTCCTTTATATAAATCACGAACTTTTTCGTCTGTTTTAGCTATTTTAACTATTTTTTTTGCAAAAGATTTTACATCCTTCTTTAAATTTTTCAAGTTGCTTTCCATAAAATTTCCTCATAGATTCTTATAAAGTATTGCAATTAGCAAAATAAATTGTATCACTTTTATTGCTAAGCACAAGTACAATTATCTAAAAAACTTGCTTACAATAAGTAAAATGACTCCAAAATTATTGCAAGAACGCCTTTCTTTCAACTTAAAAAAGATACGAAAAACATTGGGTTTCTCTCAAGAAAAATTAGCCGAGAAAGCTCAGATTTCGTTCCAAATGATAAACGATATAGAAGGTTGCCGCCGCTGGCCAAGCGAGAAAACTCTCTCAAAACTGGCAAATGCTCTTCAAACTGACGTTTATACATTGTTTCTTCCTGAAAACACGGATGCACAGGCAACTCCTTTTCAAAAACAGACTATTGCCACCGATTTGCAAAAGCTTTTCGCAGAATCAGTAGAGCAATATCTTAGAAAACAAGACGTTTCTTCTTTGCCAAATTCATCTAAAGAAATTTAGACAACAGAATATTTTTCTTTCAAGCCACAGCTTTTCATGTTGAAAAGTATAACTCGCCCACTCTATCTTAAAACGATATACTGATTTTTTTTGCATATTTTTCACTCCCTCATGCAATGATAAAGTTATGTGGTATAATAAAAATATGAACAAACAGACAAAAATCACTTACAGAATGATAGAAAGGCTTTCAAAAATCCATGAAATGATAAAAAGTGGAAATTTTCCTAATTCAAATGATTTTGCAAACGAAACAGAATCCAGCGCGGCAACGATAAGCCGCGACATTGAATATATGCGGGACAGAATGAATGCACCCATAAAATACGATTACGTTCAAAAAGGCTTTTTCTACACAAAAAATTACGAGCCGAACTTTCAAAATTATCTTTCAGAAAAGGATTTGAACACTCTGATTGCCGCAAAAAATCTGCTTTCACATTATAAAAACACACCGATTTACAAAGAAGCCTGCAATATTATAAATCTGATTTCAGAATCTTCTATAAATAAAAATACCGCACTAATCGACCGAATTACGGTTGCTCCAACAGAAGAAGTCGCAATAAACCAAAATTTATGGAATGTCATTCAAGATGCCTTGAACAAAAATCTTATTTTAAAATTTGACTACACAAACCGCTGGGGAAAACTAACAGAACAAAGAAAAGTCCATCCCTATCAGATTGTCTTGGACAATGGAATTTGCTATCTTTTTGGATTTGACGAACTGCGGAATGCGGAACGGATTTTTTCGCTTTCAAGAATGAAAAATATCATTTTGACTGAACAAAAATTTAACTTGCCAAAAGATTTTGAATTCAACAACCGTCTTGGAAATTCAAATTTCGGCGGATTTTTCAGCAGCAAAAAAGAACACTACAAAATTGAATTTTATGGGGAAGCCCGAACAATTATAAAAGAGCGAAAATGGGCTGAAAATCAAACCTTCAAGGAAAGCAAATACAAAACTACAATTGAATTTGAAAGCACGCAATCACTTAAAATAAAAAACTGGGTTCTTTCAAACGGAAGCAACGCCCGTCCAATAAAACCTGACTGGCTTTTTGAAACATGGAAACAAAATGTTCTTGAAATGAGCAGAATGTTGAACTGGCCATTTTAAGCATTCATCAACGCATCCACTTCCTCATCCGTAAGTTCGCGGTATTCGCCGGCGGCATATTGAAAAGTCGCGGAAATCGTTTAATTGTGGTATACTAAAACCATGAGCAAAGCACTTTCTTCAGAAGAAAAAAGAATTCGCCAGACAAAACGCGATGAAAAAAGAATCGAAAAACTTTTAACACCAAAACTTGATGAACGCTGCTACGAAATTCTCCGAATTCTACGAGATGCGCCAAATCATCCAGAAATAAAATACAATTCAAAATATTTTGAAAATCATTTTCAAACTTCAAACATAACAATTCTTAGAGCAATCCGAACTTTAAAAGACATGGATTTAATAGAAGAAAAACAAATACACGGAAGTTATAAAATCAAAAAGACAGTCGATGAAATCTACTCCAATGACACTAAAAAAATATCGCACTTGTGGCAAGCCTAAAAGGCCTTCTACAGCAATACAAAAATACACCAATTTTCGAAAGCATTACAAAACTGATTTATTTTCTTGAACCAAAAGTTGCAAAAGAAGATTCCGTTTTATCTTCCGGGCGCGTAATTGTTTCCCCTCAAATGGAATATGACATCAACGTAAAAAACTGGGATAAAATAAACGAAGCCTTATCAAAAAACCGAAAAATACAATTTCGCTACACAAAACCATACACAAATAATGAAGCAAAGCGTCTTGTATGGCCTTTCCAGCTTATTCTTGACAACGGTTCTGTATATCTTTTTGCCTACAGTGAATATGCGGACACAGTTCTTCTATATGATTTGAATTTTATGGCAGATATTGTTATTACAGGCGAAGAATTCAAGCTTCCTAAAAAATACGATTTCAATAACTATTGTGGCGGCGGCAGACTTGGAGCATTTAAAAGCGATAATGTTGAAAAATATAAAATCCGTTTTACAGGATATGCAAAAGATTGGACAAAGCTTCACAAATGGGCAGATGACCAAGAATTTAAGGAAGATAAAAAATCCACAACAATAACTTTTTCCTCAAGTCAATTTGAAAAAGTGCTTCAATTAATTTTTTCATGGGGCTCACAAGCAGAACCACTTGAACCAAAACAACTGGTAAAAAGATGGAAAGAAGAAATCACCGCCTTATGGAAAAAAATAAAATAAATTCAAACTAGTTATCCTTAAATTATTTTATAATGAAAATCTGTATCAAAATCAGTAAGTTCTTTTTGAAGGCAGAAGAATTTTCTAATTTTATTAAGCTCTCTTTTTTTTAATCCACCGTGAAGAATTGTGAATCTGCCTGTATCTTTGTGAAAAACAACGCGTCCGCGAGGAATATAAAAGTATTCAGATTGTAAGTTTTGTGGAATTTTATCAAGTTCCCCGTTTTTCAAAAGCTGTTCCCAGAACTCCGCATGGTCTGAAAGTCCTGTGATACATTCACCATAAGGCAAACCATTTTCAACGGCAACAGAATCCGCAAACAGAACTTCACCATAATAAAACCACCAGATTCCAACAGATGGTGTTTTACAACATAGCATATTATGCAACCTCCTGATGTTTATCATACATTGAACAAAACGAAAATCCTCGACGATTATATCATAAAATATTACGATGTGCTTCATACGCAGGGGGAAATGGCTTTAGTCGAAGATATTTCTGATTTTGTACGTGAAAAAGGAATCGCTGTATGACAGTTTTTCACGGTTCCAACAAGGAAATTCAGGCTCCTGACGTTTCTTTTTCTAAAAACTATTTGGATTTTGGAAGAGGATTTTATGTCACAACTTACCAGAATCAGGCTGAAAAATGGGCTTTTAGAAAATCAGCCCGGTATAACGGAAAACCAACCGTAAATGTTTATACGCTGACTGAAGATTTTTCACAGTGCAGAATTTTAAGGTTCGACAATGAGAATGAAAAATGGCTTGATTTTGTATGTTCATGCAGAAATGGCGTCAGTCTGAATGAAGCCTATGATATGATAATCGGCAACGTTGCCAATGACGATGTATTTAAAACAGTGGATATGTATATCCGAGGTTTATGGGATAAAAACAGAACCATAGAAGAATTAAGATATTATAAAATGAATGACCAAATCTGCATCGTAAATCAGGAAGTTCTTACTGCTGTTTTAAAATTCGAAAAATCCTATTTGGTTGAAAATAAATGACAAATTCAAAAGATTTAAGTGAAATTTATAAACAGAATCTCGAAACAGATATTATTAATTATCTTGCGGCAACATTAAAAATAGATTTGCGGGAGGCCATGGATAAATATTATTCCAGTAAACTTGCAAAACAAATTGAATCAGGTGAAAATGGAATAGAAAATCTGGACTACAAAAATCTGACAGAAGATTTAATCGAAAATGAATTATCTGATTGATTCATTCTAAATAAACTTTGGAATAAATAGATTGTTTCAGCAACTTCGATTCTTCTACATAAGGAATCGCTCCACTTGCTATCATACTGTTATAATAGACCAAACCGATAAAAAATGCAACTTGTACGGTTCAAACGTACTAAATTGATAAAAATATGATTTTGTTCGATGCACAAGGACTAAAATATAACTTATTAGAATTACAGTCACTTCACAAAAACAGTGCAGCCACAAACAGAAGCGTTCTTAACGTTGCAAAGGCGGCAAAATTTATTTAAACTGACGGAAAACACCTGTCAGCGAGGTTTATATGACGCAAAAGCTCACGGACGAACAGATTCTAAAAACCGCAATGAGACAGTCGGCAATCGACATGAACTGCTGCGCGGAAGATTTTCTTATGAGCAAAAACAAAGTCGTAATCTCAAAGGAAAATGCGGACGCACGCCGTTACCTCAAGCTTCCGTTCGCCGCAGACCTTGTGAGCTACGGAAACAACATTGTCGCATCCTGCTCGCCCGAACTCTGCGCAATCGTTGAGGAATACATCTCATCCTTCGTATGTTATCACTGCTTTGAAACGCCGAATATGCACGTGCTTTCCCAAAAGCTGCGTCCACTCGGATTCGACGTGTGCTTTATGGCGGAATACTGGCTGCCCGACGTGAATAAGCTTTTTTCGGAAACTGAATCCGGCAAGAACAGAAACGGCTTCACCACAAAAATTCTTGAGCCGCGCGATTTTCAGAACCTTTACGTTGACGAATGGAGCAACGCTCTCTGCGCGGACAGAAAAAATCTTGACGTGCTTGCGGTAGCCGCATTCGATTCAGATTCGCAAAAACCCGTCGGACTTGCAGGCTGTTCCGCGGACTGCGACACGATGTGGCAGATTGGCGTTGACGTTCTTCCCGGCTTCCGGCGAAAGGGAATTGCCTCCACGCTCACAATGGAACTTGCAAAAGAAACTCTGCGGCGCGGAAAAATTCCTTTCTACTGCTGTGCCTGGTCGAACATCGTCTCCGCCCGAAACGCAATCAGAAGCGGCTTCCGTCCCGCCTGGTGCGAGCTCACCGCCAAACCGGTTGAGGAAATTGAAAAGATGAACGGGGAAAGGTGAAAGATTTTCCGCATCCATGCACATCAATGTTATGCTTAGAAAACAACCGTTGTACTATTAAACAGTACGATGTTTATTTTCAGAGGAAATTAAAGCTTGTGCCAAAATAAATAAAAAAATGCTATTATCTTTGCTTCGTAAAATATACTTGCCATAAAATAAAAAATTCATCACTTCTTCCTCTTTACAAAAATCGCAAGTTGATTTAGACTAACGAGCGTTAGCAATTAAGCGAGGTTTATATGTCGGAAAAAATCACAAAGGAAAGCATTATAAAATCTCTTTTGGACACAGCGTTTTATAAGTCCGCGGGCGGAACAAGTCTTTCTGACATAGCCGAATCGCTTGGAATAAAAAAGGCATCGCTTTACAATCACTTTGAAAGCCGCAGCGACATAATCGAGCAGACAACTTCTTCCTGCGCCGAATATTTAAAAAGCATTTCATTTATTCCAGCCGAAATTGAAAACGTGGCAAAAAAATATCCTGTTGAAACAGTCCTAAAAGGAATCGTGAGCCGCTACGTAAAAATGCACGAAAAAGCTCCGCTGTTTCAAATTTACACTTTTGTGGAAAGCCAGAAATATTTCGACATAAAAACCGCGCAGATTATAAATGAAGAAAATGAAAAGCTCGAATCCCAGACTGAAATCGTGCTTGAATGCCTTTTGAATTTGGAAAAAATAAAAATTACAAAAGAGCAAATTCCGGGAATTTCAAAATGGTTCTGCGCCGGAATAAACGACTTTTTAAATCGAAGGCTTTTGGAACGCAAGCAAGCTGTAGTGCAAAATCCCAAGAGCGGCGAAGGAGAACTTTTTACACTTCAGTCTGACGACAAGGGAATTGACGAAATCAACAGGCTTGTAGAGCAGTTCAGCAAACTTTTGTGCGCATAAAATTTTTTAAAGATTCTCTGAGGAAAAAATGAATCAGATAAATATGCCTTTGATTGACAGCCAGCATCTTTTTTTGCTTTTTATTTTTTATTCTTTTGTCGGATGGATTTGCGAGGAAATCTGGGTTTCTTCACTTTACAGAAAAATCGAAAAACGCGGAATGCTGCACGGTCCGATTTGCCCTATTTACGGATTCGGCGCGCTTATAATTCTTTTTGGAATTTATCCTTGGCGTGAAACTTGGTTCAGGCTTTTTGTGGCATCCGCAATTTTAGCCTCTATTCTGGAGTATTTTTCAAGCTGGCTTTTGGAAACTATTTTCCACACAAAATGGTGGGACTATTCAGTACATAAATTCAATTTAAATGGAAGAATCTGTCTTTTAAATTCATGCGCTTTCGGACTTGGCGGAGTTGCGCTTGAGCATTTTCTGCATCCAATAGCCGTAAACTTGATTTTTGCTCCCAAAATTCAGCCATTCATTCCTTCAATTTACTATGCGTTCAGTACAATTCTCGGAATCGATGTGATTTTCACGATAAAGCGGCTTGTAAGATTCAGCGAGACAATGGAAAAACTCAAGATGTTCGGCGAGCAGCTCAAGGAAAAATACGGAAGCGAATCTTGGTTTGCAGACACAAACTTGCACACAATGATTCAGTCTGTAAAAGCTAGAATAGAATCCGGCTCAATTCAGGCAAGCGAAAAAATGAGGGAACGGCTTGAAAAATTCTCACGCAGGCAGCGCAACGAAGAAAGCCTTTTCAGGAAATTTCCTACAATGTCCAGCCGCGAATATAAACTTCCGCTTGACCACATAAAGCAGACGCTCAAGGAATATATCGAAAAGAAACGCAACGAACGGCTGAGCAAAATCCGCAAATAACTAACACTTTGAAAATTACAACAGATTGCCGTGTCAAGCGCGGCAATGACAAACCGTTTACAAAGCAAAAAACACCAAAATATTGTGATTTTTCTCACATAAAGGCGATTTTCAGCGTAAAATCAGCAAATTCTGGCAATTTTTGTAAGCCTTGGCTAAATTTCAATGGAAACGCCTTCTTTTTTCTTATAAAATTAAGTAAATTACAGCAAAATTATTGTGATTTTTCTCACAAATCAAATTAAAAGGGGTACAGAATGTCAAGAGTATACAATTTTAGCGCAGGTCCATCTTGCTTGCCGGAAGAAGTTTTAAAAGAATGCGCGGCGGAAATGCTTGACTACAACGGAAGCGGTCAGTCAGTAATGGAAATGAGCCACCGCTCAAGCACATATCAGGCGATAATTGACCATGCGGAATCCCAAATCCGCAAGCTCATGAAAGTTCCCGAAAACTACAAAATCCTTTTTTTGCAGGGAGGCGGTTCAACACAGTTTGCAATGGTCGCAGAAAACCTTGGAATCCACACAGGAAAAGCAGCTTACATTCAGACTGGAGTCTGGGCAAAAAAGGCGGCGGCAGAAGCAAAACATCTTGGAATAAAAGTTGACATAATCGCTTCAAGTGAAGACAAAAATTATTCTTACATTCCGCATGTTGAAAAAATTGAAGGCGACTACGACTATGCGTATATATGCTTCAATAACACAATAATGGGAACTCACTACGAGTATATTCCGGACACAGGAAAAATTCCGCTTGTTGCAGACATTTCATCCTGTGTTTTGAGCGAAGAGCTTGATGTTTCAAAGTTCGGGCTTCTTTTTGCAGGCGCACAGAAAAACCTTGCTCCGGCTGGAGTTACGCTTGTTATAATCCGTGAAGATTTGATTACAGAAACTCCGCGCGAAGGAACTCCGACAATGCTTTGCTACAAAACTCACGCAGACAACGGAAGCATGTACAACACTCCGCCTTGCTACACAATTTACGTTCTCGGAAAAGTTCTTGACTGGATTGAAAAAAATGGAGGAGCTGCAGGAATTCACAAGCTTAATGTTGAAAAAGCAAACTATCTTTACGACTATCTTGACTCAAGCAATTTCTATCACGCCACAGCAGAAAAAGGAAGCCGCTCTCTCATGAATGTTCCGTTCCTCACAAAATATTCAACAGGCTCAAAAGACGAAGCCGACATTGCAAAGGAAAAAGAAATAAATGCAAAGTTTGTAAAAGAAGCAGAAGCCGCGGGGCTTGTAAATCTAAAAGGTCACAGACTTGTTGGCGGAATGAGAGCTTCAATTTACAATGCGATGCCACTGGCCGGAGTCAAGGCTCTTGTTGAGTTTATGAAAAAATTCGCAGAAGAAAACAAATAAAAAACGGAGAAAAAAAATGTTTAAGATTCAGACACTAGACAGAATCAGCGCAGTTGGACTTGATAACTTTCCACGCGATGAATATGAAATTGCAAGCGAAATCGTAAAGCCGGACGCAATTCTTGTTCGCAGCCACGATATGCTTTCAATGGAAATTGACCCGAACATAAAAGCTGTTGCCCGCGCTGGAGCAGGCGTAAACAACATTCCGGTAAAAGACCTTGCGCAAAAAGGCGTTGTAGTTTTCAACACACCGGGAGCAAACGCAAACGCTGTAAAGGAACTTGTAATCCTCGGACTTCTTATGGCAAGCCGCCCTGTAATCGCCGCAAATCAGTGGGTAAATTCCCTCGCTGGAAAAGGAGCAGAAATCGCAACACTTGCTGAAAAAGGAAAGAAAAATTTCATTGGACAGGAAGTAAAAGGAAAAACTTTAGGCGTAATCGGACTTGGAGCAATTGGAGCACAAGTCGCAAACACAGCCGTAGAACTTGGAATGAATGTAATCGGCTACGATCCGTTCCTTTCCGTAGATGCCGCCTGGAGTTTAAATCATCAGGTTAAGCACGCTGAAACATTGGATACTCTTCTTGCAAAAGCAGACTACCTTACTTTCCATGTTCCAGAAACTCCAGACACAAAAGGCTTCGTCAACGCAAATACAATCAAGAACATGAAAAACGGCGTAAAGCTCATAAACATTGCGCGCGGCGGACTTGTAAACAATGAAGATGTTCTTGCGGCAATCAGAGCCGGAAAAATTTCATGCATGGTTACAGACTTTGCGGCTGAAGAACTTATTGCCTGCGACAAAGTAATCTGCCTTCCGCATTTGGGAGCTTCAACTCCAGAAGCAGAAGATAACTGCGCGGTAATGGCTGTAAAAGAGCTTCGTGATTTTCTTGAGCGCGGAATCATCAAGAACAGCGTAAACTTCCCGAAGACAACAACTGACAATCCTATTCCTTGCGGCGGAACAAGGCTTTGCATAAGTCACAAAAATGAGCCTGGACTTGTTGCGCAGTTTACGACAATTCTTGGAGAGGCAAATCTCAATATCGAAGGAATGGTAAACCAGAACCGCTGCGAAGTTGCATACAACATTATTGATGTGGCAGGAAAAGTTACAGAGCAAACTTTGGAAAATCTTGCAGCTATAAAAGACGTTACAAAAGTAAGACCAATTTACAACTAAAAATATTTCATCAAAATGCGTCCCTGCGGAATGAATTTTATTTTACTTTCGCAGGGATTTTTTTATTTTAAATTGTCGAAAAAAATTCATTTTCACGCTAAAAAATAATTCGCAAGACTTTCTAAGATATTGACATATACAGTAGCGTGGTATAGTATAATAAAAAATTTATTACATGGAGAAAACTATGGAAATGGAAGAAAAAAAATCATGCTGCACAAACAAAACAACAAAACGCCCGGAAGAAGAATTAAGAAAACTTGTAAACAGGCTCAGTAGAATCGAAGGTCAGGTCAATGGAGTAAAAAAAATGCTTCAAAACGATGCGTATTGCACGGACATTCTTATTCAAGTTTCTGCATGCCAAGCCGCATTTAATTCGTTCACAAAAGAGCTTCTTGCAAGCCACATAAAAGGCTGCGTTGCGGAAGGAATTAAAAACGGCGACGAAGAAATTGTTGACGAGCTTGTCCGCACACTTCAAAAACTTATGAAATAACTTTTCTCTTTAGGAAAAAAATGATAAACGTAATTTTAGTTTTATTTATAATTGTAATCTTTGCGTTTGCCTTAAGAAATTCAATAAAGCATTTCAAAGGCGAAGGTTCTTGCTGTGGAGGAGATAGCGGAACTTTAGTTGAAAAAAAACACCTTGCAAATCCTATTGTTGAAAAAAAGACAGTTTTTACAGCAGGAATGAAATGTTCAGAGTGCGCAAAAAAACTATGGAATTCACTGAATAAAATCGAAGAGCTTTCTGTAAAAAAAGTAAACTTCAAAAATGGAACTGCGGTCTTAGAGGCAAGCAGAAATATTTCAGACGAAGAAATCAAATCTGCTGTTGAAAACGCAGGATATAAATTTATAAAAACTATTCCATAATAAAAAGGAAATTTCATTCTTGGCTTTTATCTGTAAGCAATGGAGGTTCGAATGGAAAAATTTCTTATTTCAGGAATGAGCTGCGCCGCTTGTTCTGCTAGAATTGAAAAAGCAGTGGCAAAAGTAAAAGGCGTGGAATCTTGCGCTGTAAGCCTTCTTACAAATTCAATGTCCGTGAAAGGAACTGCTTCCGCACAAAGCATAATTCAGACCGTTGAAAAAGCAGGATATGGCGCAAAAATTTCAGGCAGTGAAAAAACAAGCAAACCAGAAGAGCAAGAACTTTTGCTAGAAAACTCAGAACTAAAAAATCTAAAAAGCCGCTTAGCAGCTTCATTAATTTTTCTTTTGATTCTCATGTATTTCAGCATGGGCCACATGATGCTGAACTTTCCGCTGCCTGCTTGGATCAACGGAAACCATGTTGCAATGGGGCTTGTTCAACTTTTGCTTACAATTATAATTTTATTCATCAATAGAAAATTTTTTATAAGCGGAACTAAAGGACTAATCCACGGAACTCCAAACATGGACACACTCGTTGCGCTTGGAAGCGGAGTTTCATTTGCGTACAGCACACTGGTTCTTTTTAGCATGACTGATGCGGTTCTAAAAGGTGATGAGCTGCGCGTAATGAAATGCATGGACAATTTCTATTTTGAAGGAGCTGCAATGATTGTAACTCTCATCACTGTAGGAAAAATGCTTGAGTCCATTTCAAAAGGAAAAACTACAAACGCCTTAAAAAATCTCATAAAGCTAAAACCTGAAAATGCAACAGTCATACGTGAAGGAAAAGAAATTGTAATTCCAATAAGCGAAATAAAAAAAGACGACGTTTTTATTGTAAAGCCCGGAGAAAATGTTCCTGTCGATGGAATTGTAATTGAAGGAGAATCTTCTGTAAACGAATCAGCATTAACAGGAGAAAGCATTCCAGTCGATAAATCTGCAAAAACCGAAGTATATTCAGCAACTATAAATTTAAATGGATTTTTAAAATGCAAGGCATTGCGTATTGGAGAAGAAACTGCGCTTTCACAAATAATAAAACTTGTAAGCGACGCTTCCGCAACAAAAGCTCCGATTGCAAAAACAGCAGACAAAGTTTCCGGAATTTTTGTGCCATCCGTGCTATTAATTTCAGCAATAACATTTTTTGTCTGGATGATTTGTGGCGCGGAATTCAACTTTGCATTGTCCAGAGCAATTTCCGTCCTTGTTATAAGCTGTCCGTGCGCATTGGGACTCGCAACTCCAGTAGCCATAATGGTCGGAAACGGAGTCGGAGCAAAGAACGGAATTCTTTTTAAAACCGCAACATCTCTTGAGGAAACCGGAAAAATAAAAATTGTCGCGCTAGATAAAACAGGAACAATAACAAAAGGCGAGCCGGAAGTGACTGACATTGTTGCGGCAGATGATATTTCAGAAAAAGACTTGGTGAAAATTGCAGCGTCGCTTGAATCAAAAAGTTCACATCCACTTGCAAAAGCTGTTGTAAAATTTTATAGCAATTCCACTTTTACCAATGAAGAACTTATTGAAACACAAAATTTTGTTTCGCTTCCGGGAAATGGAATTTCATGCACAATCAAAGGAGAAAAATTTTTTGCAGGCAATTTAGCATTTATAGAAAAAAATGCAGATATTTCATCAATAAAAGAAAAAGCAGCTTTGTTTTCTTCCGAAGGAAAAACACCGCTCGTATTCGCAAAGGAAAATAAAATTCTTGGAATGATTTGCGTTGCGGACAAAATAAAAGATGACAGCGCGCAGGCGGTTTCGCAGCTAAAGGCAATGTCTGTAACTCCGGTTATGATTACAGGCGACAATGAAAAAACGGCGCAGGCAATCGCAAAAAATGCCGGCATAGAAAAAATTATCGCAGGTGTTCTTCCAGACGGAAAAGCAAAGACAATTGCAACTTTGAAATCAAAAGGAAAAACTGCGATGGCTGGAGACGGGATAAATGACGCACCGGCACTTGCAAGCGCAGACATCGGAATCGCACTTGGAGCAGGCAGCGACATTGCAATCGATTCCGCGCAAGTTGTTCTTATGAAAAATTCATTGCTAGATGTTCCGGCGGCAATCCGGCTTAGCAAGGCAACATTGAAAAATATTCATGAAAATTTATTCTGGGCATTTTTCTATAACATTGCAGGAATTCCGCTTGCGGCAGGAGTTTACTACAAGGCATTCGGGCTGCGTTTAAATCCAATGTTTGCGGCGGCGGCAATGAGCCTTTCAAGTTTCTGCGTAGTAACAAATGCGCTCAGACTGAATTTCTTTAAGCCGTATAAATTTTCAAAATCAGAAAATAAATTTCAATCTTTAAAAAGACAAGAGGAGGTTACTATGTCAACGATTGAAAAAACTATAAAAGTTGAAGGAATGATGTGCAGACATTGCGAGGCGCACGTAAAAGAAGCTCTTGAAAAAATAAAGGGAGTTGAAGAAGCCACAGCAGACCATGAAACAGGAAAAGTTGTCTTAAAACTTTCAAAAGAAATCGATGACAAAAAAATTGCAGACGCAGTAAAAAAGGCTGGATACAAAGTGGTTTAAAACAAAAACGCCGTGGTAATAAAAATGTCACCACGGCATTTTTATTTCATAATAAAAAATTACGGAATTATCCCCTCATACACTCTTAATATAACATAAAATTCGACAAATTTTCATATTTTTTTTTACATTTTTATTTGATTTTTATTGACATAATAATCAAGATGTATTATATTATAAACATCAGGAGGTAATAGAAATGTGAAACGAAAAAAGAAAAAACTGTGGTCAAGAGCAGACAAAATCGCCTTGCTGGTTTTTCTGCTAGAACTTCTAAAGTTCATACTTGACCTGGTTTCTAAGCTGTCTGCTTAGTTTTCCACCGTTCATAGATACCGCCAATATCTATGAACGGTTTAAAAATAATCAAATTATATAGGAGTGTCAATAATGAACAGAATGGAAAAAATACTGATAGCAATTTTTATTCTTCAAGTTTTGGATATTGCGTTAAGGTTTATAATGTAGGTGATTTTATGGAAAAAACAACACAGCACGGCGGAACAAGAGCCGGAGCAGGCAGAAAAAAAGGAAGCACAACAAATAATACAGGATATAAAAACGGACGGATTGTCATTTCCTGCCTTGAATCTGAGGAAATGGCAATAAAACAAAAAGCAAAAGAACAGAATAAAACAGTAAGCAGGTTGATTATTGATTCTGTTTTGAAAAACTAAAAAGCAGGAGGCATATATGACATTCTTTGATTTTATGATAAAGTTTCCGACTGAAAAAGCCGTTATAAAATACTTTCTCAAAATCAGATATAACGATGTTCTTATATGCCCTCACTGCGGTTCAAAAGTTCGTGTTCAGCACAGAAATGACAATCTAAAACTTTGTAACTGCCATAACTGCAATAATACATTCTCACCATTCAAAAACACAATCTTTGAAAAGTCATCAACAGACCTGCGTAAATGGTTCTATGCAATCCATTTATTTTTGAATTCTAAAAAAGGAATTTCCGGCTTGCAGTTACAGCGTGAAATCGGCGTAACATATAAAACAGCGTGGAGAATGCTCAAGCAGATACGCTCTGCAATGGGAAACACTGATATGTCAAAAGCATTTGAAGCAATGGTCGAAATTGACGAAACATATATCGGCGGTAAACCTAGAAAAATGAACGGCGAAACAGAGCCTTCAAAGCGTGGACGTGGAACTAAAAAAACTCCTGTTGTAGGTGTAAAAGAAAGAAGTTCAAGCCACGTATTCGCAAAGGTAGCACTTCCAAACGAAGAAGGCAAGAAACTTACAGGAAAGCAGCTTTTCAATATTCTTGACAGCGTATGCAAGAAAGACGCAACGGTTCTGACCGATGATTTTAGAGGCTACAATTTTATGAACCATAAAAACACAAATAAAAACAACTACTACAGAATCAGCGTAAATCATTTAGAAAGCATTTACAGCCTCGGCAACGGACTTCATACAAACGGAATTGAATCGTTCTGGGCACTGTTGAAGCGTGGAATTCTCGGAATTTATCATCACGTTTCTGTAGACTACTTGCAGGAATATGTAAACGAATTCTGTTTCCGGCAGAACAACGGAACAAGCTCATTTGATGTACTGTTAAAGCAGGGGATATTTGCGGCATAATTCAATATTGATTTAAATCCTTGAAATGTATAGTATAAAGATAAAGCCTTTCTTTTTGGCGAAAGAAAGGCTTTTGAAACGGATTATCAGATACTTTTGGGAAACGGCAATCTGATATTTATTAACAAAGGGAACAAATGTTCTCGCTTTTTGTATAATATTAAGCATTTATAAGTTATTTGTCAATATGATACAGAAAGCCTCCAGGGCAAACGCATGTAAAAACTCTTTCTGATAAAATTACAGAAAGTGTGAAAT
>OIZO01000101.1_pt1 | contig 67896 bp, 57 predicted proteins | sample 1588551 | NCBI WGS metagenome assembly OIZO01 (sample SAMN03283271) | human gut metagenome | biome: human-associated habitat; material: feces | host: Homo sapiens | place: Peru | collected 2012
AACTACCGTGTTCGGTATGGGAACGGGTGGACCCTCAGCGTAATAAACACCGACTGTATTTAACGGTCACTTGCGTTTCCGTCATTTGGTAATGTGAATTCTATCATAAACAAGTGCAGATGTCAAGACATTTTTAGAGATTTTTTTCATCTTAATTTTTCTGTAAATTTAGTGTTACTTTTGTAACAAAATCAGTTGTTTTTTAATCAATCTTATATATTGTATATTTTAGTCATTCACATAAGAAATTGCCTTATATATTGTTGTTTGCTGTTAATATATAATAGGTATAAATAATACAACACAGCAAACAGCGGAAATATTGTGAGTTCAAACATAAAAGCGAGATGCTCATTGAACACCCCGCTTTCTCTTTCACTTTTCAGTATCACCTGACACAATTATTTAGTATATTACTTTCCTTTTAAATATCCCGTTGTTTTTTTGCAAGTCGTTCAACTTTTAGGTCGTCGAAAATATTGGTCAATCCCTCCCAGGTGAGCTGTCGTCTTTCAAACCAAAGATTTTGGAAAAATGCCAAAAGTTTGCTCGGATTTGCCGTGCTCGGTTTGGAATAACCGATTCCGTTTTTGTCGAGAAATGAATAGTAGTAATCCAAACTTTCGGCAAACTGTTCGTAGGTGTTGTCGCCGTGCCACACGGTTTGAGCCATTGCACCGAGTCGAGGATAAGTCACCTTGTCCGCCCTTGTCATATTCGGCACATATTCAGTCCACAATGTGGCCTCACCGCCGAGACAGTTGCCCGAATAAAGTAGGTGTTCGGCTGTGTCCTTTAGGCTGATGTATCCGTAAGGCAAATCAATGTAGTAAGCAGATGTGCTTGTGTCAATGAACGGTCGGTCGCCCGTGTCCATATCTCCGCATTTTGTAAAGCCCAAATCCTTTGAAAGCAAATTGTCGTTCTTCAAATCCCAGCTCCACATAAATGCCTGCTTGCCTTTACTTTTGCAGTAATCGTTCACCCTATTCATAAAGTAGCATTGAAGTTCGTCCTCATTCTTCAAGCCCAATTCTTTCATTTTCGCCTGACAATGCGGACACAAATGCCATCTGTGTTTCGGCACTTCGTCACCGCCGATGTGAAAATATTTGTCGGGGAACATTTCGCAAAGCTCGTCAATAACATTCTCAACAAATTCATAGGTTGAGTCCTTGCCTGCGCACAAAACATCGTGCTTAACACCCCAATGGTCGGCAACAGGCAACTCCCTGTCAAAGCAACCAAGATAGCTATAACCTGCCATTGCACTCCTGCTGTGCCCCGGGATGTCAAATTCGGGCATAACGCTGATTGCAAAATTGTGGGCATAGTCAACAATCTCTTTGATTTGAGCCTTTGTGTAAAAACCGCCGTGTTTCTTGTGGTTGAAGTTGGTCCTTTTCCTTACCGAACCGATTTGAGTGAGTAGTGGATATTTATCGATTTTAACTCGCCATCCCTGGTCTTCCGTGAGATGCAAGTGCAAGAAATTCAGCTTGTGCAGCGACATTTTTCTGATAAACAGTTTTACATCGTCAACAGAGAAAAAATATCTGCCGACATCAAGCATAAATCCTCTGATTTCGTGTGCCGGCTTGTCCTTGATTGTGAGACAAGGCACATTTTCACCATATTGAAAAAGGATTTGTTTCAGCGTTTGCAATGCAAAAATCTTTCCGCCGAGGCTGTTTGAATAAATACAGATTTTGTCATCGATTTCAAGCCTGTATTCTTCGTTGTCAAGTGAGCCGTCATCAAGAAATTCAATCTGTGAGCCGTTGCCGTTTTTAATATTGATTTTGCTCAAAAAAGCATAAAAATCATCAATCACATCACGGTTGATGTCCGCTTCATTTATCGCCATTGATTTTACATTCAGCGTTTTGGCTTCGTTAATTTCTGCAAAATTCGGTGTCGGAATAAGGTTTAGCATAATATGTATCCTCTATTATTTATTGGACTTTATTATACATTTATTTTCAGTTTTTGGCAACTGCAAAAAACAAGGGTAACTCAAATCGTGATAATCATTAAAAAGATAAAGTATAATTATTTTAATTATATATACTTTATAGCACCTATCTAATCTATATCAGCTAATAGCTCAATTTCGCCATACTCCTTTTCAGCATCTTTGAACACGCTGATAATTTGATTAACATACGGCTTCATTTTATGTGCCGCTTTGGTTTCAGGTTTAAAGATAATTTCCATTTCAACCGGTGTTTCAATAATACCTGTCAAACTGTCCCACAAAGCATCTAAATTTTTACCATACCAGTCAGGTAAATCTAATTTTTCTTTTATTTCATCATGTATAGAATCAAGATACAAACAATCTGAAAAATTAATAGTGATTCTATTCTTCATACAAATTCCCCCTAAACGATTTCATAAAATGTTTGATAGTGATCATATGTAACGAAAACCAAGCCATCGTTTGAATATACGATTCGCATTGAATTTCTGAAACCACCGGAATAATTAATATCTGCTTCATACCATACACGACCATATTTATTTGGCAAATGACCGTCATAATTTCGGTAGGTACCTTTTGTCAATTGCTTTCCCGGTGCTACTTTATCTAAATTGCCGAGAAAAGCTTTCTAGCCAAGTTTTTTTAGCATCACTAAGTGTAATATAATATTCAGGAAGCTGACCTGAATATTTCAAATAATAGTCAGCGCCATTCTCTCCGTCAATCGTTGCCGTACCTGCTGTTACTGAAATTTTAGTTATTATTTCACAATGACAATTTGGATGTACAGGAATGCCTGTATCTTCATCAATAGGCAAAATAACCCCATTTCGAGAAAAACAATAGGGGCATGTAAAAGGTCCTATATGTGTTACCCATCATTTCCAATTTTTGCTTTCCTGAGTTACAGGCTCAAATGTATCAAATAAGCCTTTTGTAATATATAGTACTACATAGCCTGTTACTTTTTTAATATACATTATTTCATCTCCTTTTGCAAATTATTATCCATTGGATAAGCTCACAGATTAGAGATAAAAACTCATTTTGTCAAGTATCTTGGGTGAAATTTAATAAAGTATAGCGTTTAAGCGCTATGTTTTAAGGTAAGATGAGATTAAAAAAATATATAAATATAAAAGCAAGATGTGAAATCAATACATCCGTTTTAAACTATCCAAGACGAATTCTTTTTGCTGAGAATTTAAACTACAAATTTCTGTGTAGATTATATCTGATTCAATTTTCAATTCATAATTTGATTCATAATTTAATAATTGTTCTGTAGGAACATCAAGCTGATTTGATAACTTTATAAGTGTGTCTCTACCAGGTACCTTACTACCTCGTTCAATTGCTCCTACATAATATTCACTTATTCCAACAAGTCCGGCAAATTCGAATTTCGTAAATTTATTTTCTTTCCTATACTTTTTTATCAATTTACCTAATTCATTAACCAAACAAACACCCGCCTATACCAATAGATAACTTTATTTACTATTAGTATAGCTTATGTGAAAAATATTAAAAGAAACAATAGTCAATATTATTGATTATTGGTATTGGTTATAGTAAAATATTTTTGGTGAGTAAAATGTATTATAATAATATTAAAAAGAGTTAAGAAATTTTTATAAGATGTCTGCAGGAGGCGATAATATATAATGACTATAAAAGAAGAGTATATGGATGCTGTTTCTAATAAACAATATTACAAGTTAGCAGATATTTTGATTAGAAATTTAGTTGATAATTTTGATTTTAAATCCATTAGTGATTTAGGGACTTTTTTATGTGATGTTGATGATTTGGGGGTGTCCGTTAAACTAAATTCTGACGACTGTCAAAAACTCGGAAAAAATCTTTTGATAAGTTCTTATTACAATCATCCCGATATTACTAATGCATTAGCCCTGCAAATTGCTTGCTTAGAACGAGATAACGATTATCAAACAATTGCTAATATGACTGAAACAGCGGTTAATTTAAATAGTGATGTAGTTCTGAACAATATTGCATACGCAAATTTTAAGCTAAATAAGTTGAAAAAAGCGTTTGAATTACAGAAAAAAATTCTTAAAATGAATAATTCGAACGACAATATTATTTTTAGCTATAATTTAATGCTTTACGATTTGTTTGTTAACGGTTACAGTTCACATCATCAAATACAAGGCTTTTTAAATGCCCTGATAAATGATGATTTGTTTGATTACGAAAGTGCAATTGTCCTTGCAATATTTTTTGATGATCATGAATTTGTAGAAAAGCATTTAGATTACTTTAATAAAACTTTTTTATATGAAGATAATATCAAAAAAATCATTAACAATTACCTTTCACTTCAAATAAAGCCGAAAATAAATGAGATAGCGAATATTTTAGAGCCTAAAACTTACTATGAAAACAGCTTCTATTTAACAAAATAAAGAACACAAGAAAATAATTTTTCCTTATTGACTCAAAGCAGACATCGTAACAGTTGTCTGCTTTATTTTTAGCCATATATTTCATTATTTCCCCAAGCAAAGCCTTTGAAATCTTTCACCCAGCTTTCAAGGCTTTGTATTTTTATTTCACCGATATTGTGAGCGACCATACCGTTGCCGATGTAGATGCTGGCAGAAATATTAAAGGTATAGTTGACTCAAATAATAAATACAGTTATACTTATGATGAAATTGGTTTTGTACTTCTTCCGATTATATTAGCATTAGCTGCAATAATTTGTGCAACAGATTATTCATCTAATGAAGAAGCCGCTTTTCTTAGAAGTAAAATTAAAGGAAAACATAGCAATTCATATATAGGTTTTTTATATTCTCAGTCAGATTATGATTTTTAGTGAGGTGGTATTAATTCAATGAATAAAAATCTATTTTTGCAGTTATTTGGCGTCTTTTTGATTATCATTATAGCAGAAATTCTTCAAGAAATCATATGCTTTATCGTTATAAACAAACGAGGCGAACTTGATAAATTTAAAGAATATAAATCGAAAAAAAGATTTTATTCATGTTCACTGTATCTCTATAAAAATAAAAGAAATTATATCGTCATTAAATTAATGATATTCGTCATAATGGCCTTAATCGTTTTCTTTGGTAGTAATAAAGACAGCTATTATGATTCTGTCGGAAACAGTTATAAAAATTCTATAGATATTATATTTTATGATAAAAACGGAGTTAGTTATTCAATAGATAAAGACACCAAATGTTTTATAGACAAAAATAATAATTCCACAAATAAAAGTTATGTAGATAAAAACGGAATTGTGTCTGATATTAACGAAGATGACCTTTATATCAGTAGCGTTTCAGGAATATCTTATCTTCTTAATGGGAATATTTATTTTATGAACACAAATGTTTATTGGGACCGAAACAATCAAATGCACTTTTTTAACGGTAGTACAGATGTTATTGTAACCGATTATTGTTTTAATGTTGACACAAAAACAGGCGATTGTTCAATAGAAAAACTACTTAACAAATAATTATTTTTCAGATTGTTATAAATACTCTGTTTACAAAAATTTTCACAATCCGATCATGAGCTTTTTTAGAAAACTTCAAATTTTAGTTAAGTATGTATTTATTGTGTATTTTAATAAAATTATGTAAGCTTTTTAAATTAAATCAATGGATATTTCAGTCTAACTTTGAAAACAATCATAGTAAAGGTAAACTGAAATGTGAACAAATTGGGTGCCCGTATTTTTTAATATGGACACCTAATTTTATTTGTGTTCTTGTTAAGAAGCGTATCGTTTTAAATCTGTATTCCGCTTCCATTCTCCCATCCCCAAGCAAAGCCTTTGTAAGTTTTAATCCAACTTTCAAGGCTTTGTATTTTTATTTCACCGATATTGTGAGCGACCAAAACTTGAATTTTTCTCCGTATTATATATAACAATTACAGCACAAAAAACAATACAGAAAAATATTAAGATTAAAATTGCCTTGTGTCTATATAAACAGAAAATCCGAAACTGTTACCGATGATAACAAGTTTCGGATTATTCTTTTTTGGTGGAGATGTCCAACATCGAAATTTTGTTAACTTCTCAAAATGCCCTAAAACACTAATTAATTTAAGAGATAATTTTTATGATTTTTTAAATCTACCCCTTATTATACCCCACAACAATATTCAAACAGTTATATTCAAAATATAATTATCTATTTTATTTATTGAATCGTTATACATGCTATCAAAAACATCAGCATAAGTATCTAATGTTATATGTATATCTGTATGACCCAACCACTTTTTTAATACTAATGCCGGAATGTTAACCACATGCAACTAAAAATGAATAAAAAAATACGCTTAACGAATATTTGCTAATACTCGTTAAGCGTAAATAATTATTTATATGTTATTTCTATGAAATCAAAGCCTTTCCATGATAATTTTTGACCACAACTTGAGCAATATTCCATATATTCTCTTTCGATTGCCCCGCCGCATTGTGGACAAACCGGAAACTCGAGCTTAGCGCAAGTTAGGCAAATAATCTCTTTTATTTGCATTGCATTTCTGTATTTACATTTGCAATTATGAAGAGCAAACTCTTTACATTTCAGAGTTTGCTCTTTTTTCACTGTATGCTTTTTTAATTTGACCCGTGCCAATTAGTACACCTTCAAATATTAAACTTGCACAACATGGTGCAAATACAACATTAAATTTAAAAATAAATGATACGATTATCGCAACAATAATCAGTGATAATATTATGCAAGATATTTTGCGAAAATATTTATATTCCTTATCGCTTAAAGGCTTTTCCGGTGTGTCAAGCGGACAAAGAATGAATATTAAAACAGCAAATACTAAAGATATACTAAGTAAAGCAATTCTAATATCATACATTTTTGATAACTTGATAAGCACTATACAGCATAAAATCGATAAGGTAGATAATATCTCGCATCTTGTTTCAGTCTTGGCATGATAGCCACCGGCAAATTGTCTAATTGAAAAAAACGCAAAGAAAAAAACAACACTTTGTAAAAACACACTAAATATTGTGCCTATTATTGATGTAATAATCAAAAAAAATATATTTGAATAAAAAACAAAAAATCCATACTGATAAATTGAAATTTTGTCATAAAATATATTGTCGTTTTCCACAAATTTTTCTGCTGTTTTCCGTGCCAACTTTCCAATCATTATTTAATTTTACTGAGTGCCTTCAGTTCAGCTGGCATTTGAGGCTGAAAAATAGCAAGACTTGTTGTACTGTTAACATTCATTTTAAGTGTGCCGGAAACCATTTTATCTACCACTTTAATAAATACTTTCTTCATGATTATCACCTCCTTTTTCACAATTAGTATTTATTTTGATATTTAACTTATATCAAAATATTACATAAAAATCAACAAATTATGATAAATGATTACAAATAATTAACTAATTGCAAAATTATGAAGTGATACGAAACTATTTCTGTGTTCCTCAATGTTTTACAACTATTTCAAAATTATTTCGCTATTAGTTTGTTCTATTTATAAAATATAAGTGTTAGCATATATTCTATAAGGAAGGAAAGCAATATGGAACAACAATTAAAGCAAATTGGAAAGAGAATTGCACTTTGTAGAAAGAATTTAGATTTAAGCCAAAAAGATTTTGCTTCAAAATTAAATATTTCAAATAATCATCTTTCAAATATCGAACGTGGAAAATCTGCACCAAGTTTTATACTGTTTATGGATATTTGTTCTGTATTAAATGTAAATATCGAATATATTGCAACTGGAAGAGTATATCCTGATCTAGATAAAGAAATAATCGAAAAAATCAAAAGGTGTTCGGATGAAGATAAAATTAAAATATCTGGTATTGTTGATGTTTTCTTAAAATAAAGTCACTTGCAATTAAATACCCATCATCGTATAATTAATTTATGATTATACGATTTTTTTATTTAGGAATGATAATATGAAAATTGCAATTTGTGATGATATAACAGAATACAGACTTTCAATAAAGGCATTTGCAAATGAGTATTTTAAAATTCATAATATAGAGTACATAATTGATGATTTTAAAAATGGAACGGATTTATTAAATTCGCAAGTTAATTATGATATTCTTTTTCTTGATATAGAATTAGGCGATTCAAACGGAATTGAAATTGCCAAAAATATTCAATCAAAGGACAAGCATACAGTGATTTTAATTGTAACTTCTTATCGTCAATATTTAGATGACGCTATGGACATTAATGTCACACGCTATATTGATAAACCGGTGACACAAGGACGCATATTCTCTGCCCTTGATAAGGCATTATCGATAATTAATGAAAGCATTATTACATTCACAACAAAAGGCAATCAAATTATACGTCTTAGGTGTTCTGATATAGTCTATGTTGAAGCAAAATTCAAGAGCGTATATGTCTATACTAAAAACTCATATTACAGAATCAAGGAACCAATCAAAAAGCTTCGTACTTTCTTAAATTCCACTTGTTTTGCAGTTCCACACAACAGTTATATTGTTAATCTTAATTATATAACTAGCTTTAAGCGCGACGAAATAATATTAGCGTTTCCGTATAGTGATATTAAAATTCCAATAGCTACAAGAAAGCAAGCTGATTTTAAAAAGTATTTTTTAAATTTTATTAATGAGGATATTAGAAATGACTAAAATAATTATTGATATATTCATGTATCTATTTGAGTTTATGTTGTTTTGGAATTATTCAAACACATTATTTGAGCCAAAAAAGAATACGAAAATCAGGTTTTTTTTAATGCTTTTAAACACACTGGTTTTATTTACTATATATCAATTTAATATTACATATTTAAATGTTATTTTAATGTTCATTACTTATTCCATGCTTCTTTTTTCTTTATATAATGTTTCATTTAAAACAGCCGTATTTCATTCTTTAATTTTTATGGTAGTTATGCTGGCATCCGAGATATTTATAATGGTGATATGTTCAATATTGTTCAATGATTTTAATGCTTTGGAGAACAACATATCAGTTTATCTTTTTTCTGCAATTACAAGTAAATTAATTTATTTTACAATAATAATGGCAATACTAAAAACCTTTGCTCAAAAAGAAAGTGCAGAACAAACTAACAAATTTTTTTGGTTGCTTTTTGTAATGCCTTTAACCAGTATAATGGTATTGCTTTGTTTTAGGTATATAACCTATCAAATGAAGCTTACGCATTTTTTAAGTGTTTTTTGGGCAATTTCCTGCTTAGGCCTTTTATTTGCAAATATACTTGTATTTGTAATATATGAATATTCTTTAAAAAGTACAAAAGAACTTTACGAACTAAAAACAATTAGCTATCAAGAGGAACAAGATAAAAAATATTACGAAATATTAGAACAAACAAATAAAGAAATGCAATTATTCTCGCATGATATAAAAAATCATTTGATACAAATTAGAAATCTTGAAGATATAAATGCCGTTCAAGATTATGTCGATAAATTATACCCAAATATTGAACACTTTTCTCGTATAGGTATAAGCAAAAACAAAATGTTAGATTTAATAATCAGTAAGTATTCAAGACTTTGTGATAGTAAAAATATTCAATTTGATATTGATGTGAAAACAGCAAATCTTTCTTATATTGATGATGTTGATTTGTCTACTTTGATGAATAACATATTGGATAATGCAATAGAAGCGGCAGAAAAGTCTAACAGCAAAATTATTCAGTTGTATTTATTTTCTAAAAACGCTATGTATGATGGATTATTAATAAAAAACAGTTGCGATTTTGCTCCGATAAATAAAAACGGAATTTTGAAAACGTCTAAAAATAATAAATTATTTCATGGCTTTGGTACAAAAAGTATCAAAAATGTAATAAAAAAATATAATGCAATTTATGATTGGAAATATGATGATAAATCAAAAATGTTTGAAACAGATATAGTGTTTTCAAAAAAATAAAACGCTCCGTTAAAATGTCTCGGTTAATTCCGAGGCATTTTTTATTTCAACTTGTTTTCTGCACTTATCCTCTATTTTTCTGCATTTATCAATATATCTTGATATTTATTTATTAATAATTATATTTATAATGTATTTATTTTGAAATATTTAAAGGCTTATTAGTACTTAATTAGGTGGCGATATAAAAAATCCATGCTTTTCGCAAATGCTTTATTGTAAAATATTGTTTTAAATAAGAATCGAATAAAAACATGCATAAATTTTTTCAAGCATATTCAAATATATACAAATTTAAGCAAGTGAGCACAGGATCAGAAAACATATTTATATTAAATTATTTTTAAACAAAAAGGAGAATGTAATGAGAAAAAACTTAAAAAGATTTATATCAGCTTTTCTTTCAATAGTGATGGCAGTTACAGCTATGCCTTCGGCTACATATGCTATGGAAGAATATAAAAGTGATTATGAATTTTCCTCTAAAGATATTACGATTGAATATGAAATAGAAAATAAAAGAACCGAAAATTCAAAAACATATATAACAGATGACGGAGCATATTATCAGGTGTCATCTGCTACACCTATTCATGAAAAAATTAATGGAGAATGGCAAAATATTAAGAATATAGATGAAAATGTAAGTACTGCTGATGATGCAGAAAATGTTGTTCTTGAATTAGCATCTTCATATAACGAATCAGAAGATGAAAAATCTGGAATTAAATATGAAAATCCAAATCAGATTTTTTATGGATATCCTAATCTAAATGATGGTGTCAGAAAAATTAATTCAAACGATGAAAGTTGTATTTATGTAACCCCATCAATAGTAGACGACAACACAGTATATATTTATAATTCTACAATAAATTTGAAAGTAAGCAATGAATCTGCAGGTGATGTATATGCTTATCCGTTAAGTGTATCACCTACCGATTATTTAGAAACTAATGGTGAATATACAAAAAATAAGTTGTCTTATAATAAAAATTTGTTATTAGATAAATCGGAAGTTATAGCTGAAAGTGACGGTCCTTGCGTAACTCTCGATATTACAAAATACAGTAGTTATTGTTCTCTTGGTATCTTGAACAATAACGGAATTGCCTTAACTTATGAAAATCAAAATGGAAAAGTTGTAAGTGCAAATATTCCTATAAATACTGTTACAGTTACTACATATTATCGCGAAATTGGAGAAGTAGATAAAGTAATCGGATGCGAAACTGTAGATACCGGAAGAGGCGGAACAGTATATATTAATGATTATTCGTGTACACCGATAGTTGTAAGAAATGATTTAGGTATATTTGATGAACTTGAAGAAGTTAATATTCAAACTATTATTAATCCTATTGCAATTGATGAATATGAATATGATGGTACAAATTCAAGAACAAACTATTTCAGCACATTAAAGGCTGCCGGAAATGAATATTATTGGAAAAATTGTAGTGGAAGTTATATAACATTTACCTGTGTTAACAGTGATGATGCTGTCTATATCGGCCATGATACTTGGTTTGAATATTATAAACTTAATGTATATAAAAATAAAATTGAAATAACGCAGGGTAAAGAATCTGAATCTGTACATCCAAAATATACTTTTAATCAAATTGGTGATGAGTATCGTTTGGTTCAGTATAATGACGGATACAATAATCTTGTTACAATAAATTATGCTAATGATAAAATAAATTATATTGAAGACGGCTCGGGCAGACGATATAAATTTTATTATGATAATAATCAATTAAAAAAGATTAGTGCTTTTTATATTTCAAACAACGCAGAAGAAGCAATAAGTGTTAACAATCAAAACATAGAAATAAATTATTTTTATGATATATTCGGAAGATTTAAATCAGTTGCTTATCCGGACGGCTATACAGTTCAATATGATTATATGTCTAATGATTCTAATGAGGATAACAGATTATCAAAGATTTCTGTTAATGATGGTGAAAAAGAAATAAATCATATTGAATTCACATATCGTGGCATAAAGTCAAATATTTTAAAAGAATATGAATTTGTCAGAAAAACTGCAATTGAAACTGTTGAAATAAGTGATATTAACAGAAGTTTATATTATAGAATATTTAAAAAGAATGTATCAGATCCAAATGATACGGATTCTTCATATAACCCTTCAACAAAAATTGTAAAATATAATTCTAAGGGTAACGTTGAATTATTTAAATCGTATGATGACGAAGAGTATTATATAGATTATGAGGATGAAAATGTTAGTAAAATAATATTAGATGAAACTGATTCTCAAAATCAAGTAACAAATGGTGATTTCAACAGCGATACGAATTGGAGTTTATCCGATAATGCTAAAATTATATCTAAAGCTCCAAATCAAAATAATAATCAACCAAATAGTACAGGTACAGAAAAAGCTTTAAAAATTTCTAATGCAGGTGGTGAAGCTACATATACAATTAATAAATTCTTTGCTAAAAATACTTTGTTGGTTTTTTCATGTTCATCAAGATGCGAACAAACGCTTCCTACCGGAGCAGAAAATAATTTTTATGCAAGCCTATATTCCGGCAATAATGAATTGAAAAGAATTGAATTTGATTACATGACTGAGGGACGCTGGCAAACGGATAAGATTTTGGTAACACTTCCTTCAAATGTTACAAATCTTAAGATTAAACTAGGCTGTATTGGTATGCCCGGGGCTTGTTATTTTGATAATGTTCAGTTATATAAGGCAACAAATTCGATTATAGAGCCTGAGGTTAAAGGCTTTAATATTACCCAAAATGATAATGGAACAACAAATAATATTATAGAAGTAGGTAAAGAAAATCCCGAATTCCTTGGAAAACATTATGAATATGATGAAAATTCATATATTAGTTCTATAGATGACAAAGGTAAGAAAGTTTTTTATCAATATAATAAAAAGAATGGAATGCTTATGTCAAAAGGTCCTAATGTTGATAATAGTAAGAATGCTGCTTTTAGCTATGATATAGACGGTACGCTAAAAATGGTATCTCAAATCATTAAGGTATTTGGTAATGAAAAAAAGCAAAATGTAAGCTATACTTATGATGATTCTCTTTTAAAATCCATATCTCATAATGGTACTACTTATGAATACGATTATAATAACAGAGATCAAGTTACAAGTATTAAGGTAAAGGAAAATGAATCAAGTGAAACCGACGATTATTCAATTTCTTATAAATATTTAAAAGATAAAGTTGGAAAAGTTGAATTCGGAAATGGTTCAAGTATAACTTATACATATGATAAAAATGTAATAACGAGTACCGAGTATGATAACGGAAAATCCGGAGAAGAACATCAAGTTTTTAAATATTTATATAAATATACCGATGATGGAAAGCTATCATCAGTAAATGATGAATTAAATAATATTATCTATTCTTATGATAATGACAGTTATTCAGTATATAAGAATGGTGAATTGATGTATTCAAAAAATGGTGGCAATGCAAAACTTTTTAATAAAACAATATCTGAAAATACAAATGGCTCTACTATAACAAGTGTTGCACCTTCATCTACAATAACTTATAATGAAACATTGGATGGTTTACAGAGAACTACATCTACTTCTGCTATAAATAAAATCAAAAAAGGCACGTTAACGCATGATTTTTATAAAATTGATTCATCTATAATGTATCAAGATAATGTAAATCGAAATAATAAAACTACATTGATACAAAAATATGTGACATCTGTAAATAAACGAAGTTCGACAATACTTGAGAAATATGAAAATACAAGATTAAAAAGGGTTTGGTTCTATGAATATGATGATGCCGGCAGAGTTTCTAAAATATACAAAAAATCCTTAAGTAATGTTGATTATTCAAATGAAGACACATCGATATCTTCGCCTGATTCATATTCTTCTTCTGATTTAGTCCATTATTATGAATATGCAGAGGGTGGTGAAATATCAATAGAATTGGACTTGGGGGCCAAAAAAGTCACTTACTATTATTATAATGAGGGTGGAAATTTAATTTCTAAATATGTTTACAGTAATCAAAATAACAATGTTGGCTTTAGCTATTCGATTGATTCAAAAACAGGTGAAATTAAAATTATTGCTAAAAATTGTTCAGAAAGAATACAGTATTCTTATCAAAGTAACGGTATGACCGATTACCTTACATCATTTAACGGAAATATAATTACTTATGACGCAGCAGGTAATCCCATAAAATATTCAGGTAATAACATATACGGAAGTGTTTATGGAGATATGGAATGGAACGGAAATCTTTTAACTTCATTTACAACTTCAAATTCGCAATATGTTTATACATATGATGCCGAAGGAAAAAGAGTTTCAAAAACATATTATGGCTATAAAAGCCATAAAGAATTACCAACATATATTATTGAATATATTTGGAATGGTGATAAGCTTGTAGGATATCATACAAAAAGATATACGGAAACTAATAATAAATCGGATTATGAACTGATTTGGGATAAAGTTATAAAACTAAATTATAATGGTAAAAACTTAATCGGAGCAAGCGTTGAAGCAAATACCGTAAATTCATCATTAAATAAATATTCAGATATGTTTAATTGGGCTGCTTCAACAGCATATTCATTTGTAAGCGATGGTCAGGGCAATATTACTGATATTTATGATTTTAATGAAAAAATAGTTGTAAGTTTTTCTTATGATGCTTATGGTAATATTACACCTTATTATACGGGTTCTGCAATAAGAGATTTATATGAAAACAGCAGTGCTGCTGATAATAATGTGTCACAAACTATATTAGAAATATTAAGAAAAGCTGTTTTGGGTGCTTATTTAGATGGTATGTTCTTAAGTATTGAACAGGGCTATAAGGGATGTTTATACGATAAAGAAACCGGATTATATTATGCTAATCAACGCTATTATTCACCAAGTTGGGGTAGATATATTAATGCAAATGACCCTATGGTTTTAAAAGAAACTGTCGGAGATGTTTATGGATGTAATTTATTTAATTATTACAAAAATGATCCGGTAAATAATGTTTCATTAACAGGATTTAATGCACCAAGTATTACAACGAATGAACGTGTTATATCTTCGTTTAAACTAAATAATAACAATATGACTTCGGAAAGTAGAGCTACTGCCGGAGAATTATATAAAATAAACAATAAAATGTCAGCTGCTTCTTTTGCTTTGAATTCAAAGCAAAATGATAATACATATTATTATGATAGATTGTTTAATCGAACAAATAATACCGTGGTGGCACCATATAGTCCGGATTATATTTTCTCAAGAATTAACAGAGATACTTCTACAGTCACAAAATATAATATTGAATATAGAAACACACCATATAAAATAGCTCCTTCTATTGATTGATATTCCATAATGATTTAAAAGATATCGTGTGAGCATTAAGTGTTTATGTTTGCACGATATCTGTATATTTTAAAATTAATATTAATAATAGATGTAATTATATGTTTCATATAAGGAGAACGAACATGAAAAAAAGTAAAAGAATAATCAGTATATGTATAATGATTTGTATAATGCTTGGAACGATAAGTCCGATGAATAATTATATTTCGGCACAAGCAAAACAGGCAGATGTAGAAAGTGTTATTGATTCGTTGGCGCATATGTATAAAAACGATACAGAGTATAGAACGGAGTTGGAAAAGAATCCCGAAGAGTCCGTATGTGTTGCCGATAGAATTATTGTATCAAACGGAGCTCCTTTGTCAGAAACATACGATTCTGTATCATCTGCATATATTTATGGAAGTAATTATATGCAATATAAAAATGAAGCTGATGCAAAATATGCTTTTGAACAGTTTTACAATAGCGGATATGAGCCGTATTATGATTCTGTTTTTAAAAGTGAAAACGCAGAAAATAAAGATGTTGTAAAGCAAACATCTGTGAACAGCGTCAAATCAAGTTCGATAACTGCTTATACAGATAGTTTCAATACCTTGAGTGTGGATTCGGAAAGTGATGTAAATACAGCTCTTGATTATTATAAAAACAAAATAAAATCACAGATTGTTGTTGCTGTTCTTGATACGGGTATTCAATATTCTCTTGATGTTTTTAAAGATAGAGTAATCCGTACATATATGGATTTTTCATCAGATGCTTCTAATGATGAACTGGAAACCCGTCCGATATTAAAAGAGCATGGCACTCTTGTTTCGAGTGTTATAGTGTCATGCACTCCGAGTAATGTTAAAATAAAGCATTATAAGATAGCTGATAAAAACGGGAATATGTATGTTTCAAGTATTGAATTGGCTCTTTCATATATTAATGAGGCAAACGATAAGCCGGATATAATTAATATGTCTTTTAGCGGAGAAGATAAAGGTCCGAATGTTCTTGTTAATAAGGAAGAAGAACTTATTAATGATTTAAATAATGCCGGAGTCACAATGGTTTCTTCATTAGGTAACACAGGCGGTGAAATAAGTTATGCTGTATCTCCGGGAGGATATGATAATGTTATAGCTGTTGCGGGAATAACTTCAAAAGGAGTTCCGCATGATAAATCAAGTTATTCATGCATAACCGATATTGCCGCTCCGTATAATGTGTATACCTACGGTTATAATTATATAAATAATGAACTTAAGCAATCACTTTTTGATGTGAGCGGAACTTCTTTTTCATCACCGATTGTTGCATCGGCGGCTGCTTTGATTCTTATGGAACATAAGGATTATACTCCGGCTCAGGTCAGACAGTGCTTATATGACACAGCAATTCCTTTCAGAAAAGGAGATTGTAATAAGCAATACGGAATAGGTGTTGTTAATTTTACTAATATAATAGAGGGCTCAAGGTATGCAAATGTCACATCAAATTACACTTCCGGAGTTTATAAGGATGATATAAATGTTGAATTGAAATGTTCAAATTCACTGTCACTGGTTGATATTATATACACAACAGACGGCAGTTTGCCTACAAAAGAAAACGGTACGGTATATAAAAATCCAATAAATGTAACCGAGGATACAAGAATTATTGCCGCCGCTTATCCAAGGATAGGCTCAAAGCTACACAGCAAGTTCCTGAGTCTTGATTATTATATTCATAAAAACGGTGAATCCGATTATAAGATTGATGCAGACGGCACAATATTAGCCTATTTAGGCAGTGAAAAGGATTTGGTTATTCCCGATAAAATAGACGGGATAACGCCGGAAAGCATCGGAAAACAATGCTTTAAGTTTTCTGATATTAACAGTATTGTTTTGCCCGACTCTGTTACCTTACTTTCTGAATATGCGTTTGCAAATACGCCTTTGTCATCAATAGTTGCAAACGGAGTTGAAGGAATTAAACATTCTTGTTTTAAGAGAACAAAAATCAAAGAGGTATATTTCCCCGAAGCACTCAAAATATATGATGAGGCATTTTTTGAAACTCCGATAGAAAAAGCCGACTTACCGAAAGTAAGATATTTGTCAAAAGCTTTTTACAAATGTGATAAGCTTAATTATGTAAATATTCCAAATATTGCCACTATTCAAAGAATGGCATTTTATGATTGCTATAATTGCAATGTCGATTTAATTGCGCCTAATTTATCAAGTGTTACACAAAAAGGTCTTGCACATTCCGGTTTTAAAAAAATAATAGCAGACAAACTGAATTCTGTGGTAACACCTTGGATATTTGACGGAGCTAAGGCGGAATTAATAAAGCTTGGCAGTTTAAAACAAATTACACCGGGTATGTTCAGAAATTGTGAAAATTTAAAGTCGCTGTATTTGCCGAACGCAGTAAATGTCGGCACTGATTCTGCTTGCGACAGTTATGAAAAAAGTTATCCATTTTTAAATTGTAAAAATTTGAGTTTCCTTTTTATTCCTAAATGTAAGAGTTTAGCGTTAAATATAGAAAACAATTTAAAGGTATATGCAGGAAAAGACTTTTCTTACAGTGTAAATCTTAATTCGGTTGAAACAGCTCCGTACAAGTATACAATTATTACTGTGTCCGATTCAAATGCGGTAAATTCCGCAAAGAACGACAAATTCGGTTGCAGTGAAATTGTCAGTGCCGATGATTATGTAAATGCATTGGGAGCACAAATTCGTGTAAACAATGTGGGTATGAGATTTGGCTTTAGCTGGGACAGATTGGATGAACTGGAAGATATGGCTACAACTGTTAAATACGGATTTTTGATTACGTATTCCGATACCGATACTTTGAATTACAACAAAGCCGACAGAAGATTTAAAGCAAAAAATACAGTACAAAACGGCGACACTACATATTTTAATTTGGTATTGACTCAAATACCGAAATCCGAGTTAAATACAATCGCTTCGGTAAGAGGATATGTAAACATTGACGGAATGTTTTTCTATTCTCCGATAGTTAAACGCTCATACAGTCAGGTCGCAAATGCTGTTTTGGAAGATGAAGAAATAGATGATAATATTAAGCAATCTGTATTTTCGTTATTAAAGAAAGGGGTATAATTAACATGAAGAAAGAATATTTAAAACCTATAACATATCTTGAAAAGTTTAAAGCAACAGATGTTATCACAACAAGTGTTACTATTGATGACAAAGACCCTGCCGACAATGATTTGTCGTGGGGTGATATGACTTGGGAAGCGTAATGAAAAAGCAATTATTAATTTTTGTTTTAATAGCGGTTTCGTTAAGTGCTCTTGTGGCTTGTGCAAACAAAAGTAACATTACAAAGAATATTACAGTTGCCAGCAGTGACAGCACTGTTATTTCAACCGAAACAAAGAAAGCTGCAGGTACTGCCGTTACAAAAAAGAACGGCAGTACAAAAGTTAATATAACGGCTGCAAAAGAGGAGTCGATAACAGCATCGTCAAATAATGTGAATGATTCAGCTGAAATTAATGGGAAAACGACTGCTCCTGTTCAAAATGCAACTTCTTATGCCTATTCAACCTCGAGCACTACTGAAAGTTCAATTTCCGCAACTACTCAATCGGTAACCGATAAAGACGGCTGGATAAATAAATGGTATTAGATGTTGTTTAAAGGAATTTTAAATTATGAAACATTTTAAAAAGATAATTTCGTTATTTTTAGTTATAATTATGATTTTGTTATTTTCTTGTTGTTCAAAAAACATTGCTAAAAAATCAGAATTATCAGTATCAAATGAAGCAAAAAATGATGGAACAAGTGTATCTGAAAAATTAGATTATGATAATAAAACTTCAATTAATAAAGATGAAGTTAAATCAATAAGCGTTACTTTTATGGGTTATAAAACAGATATAGAAGTTAATGACAAAAACATTGAAGCTTTATCACAGATTGACGAATTGTCAGAAGAAGTTGATATAAAATTAAGTAATGAAATTGGTAATATAGTTATTGAGTATGTTGATGGTACAGAAATGATTTTAGGAACATTGTTAGTAGGCGAAGATAATGCATATTATTTGCAAAGTTCAAAGAATAAAGGAACAAATAAATGTTATAAAGTTACGGATAATTTATTTGATACACAATAATAGAACTTATGCTTTTTTGAAGAAAAAAGTTTTTAAATTAATTTAAATATATAAATGACATTTTAAATGGATAGTCATCTGAAAATCATATAATTATTGCCCTCATTTGCAAGACCGACTCCAAAATTTAAGGCGGTTGTAGTTTTTCCTACACCGCCTTTTTGACTTCATATTACAATTACTTTTGTTTGTTTCGTTAAAAACACCTCCGTTTTAGTTCTATATATACAAAAAAGCCTATCGATTTTAACCGACAGGCTTTTAATTATATACAGATGTTTGGTTTTTAATAAAGGATAACTAATAATTATGATAAACAACTATAAAACTTACCCGAAAGAATTTAGGTATGACTGTCCTCCGATACAAAAAGACAAATGTTTTGTGATTATGCCATTTGATAAGGAACTAAACAAAGTATATGGAAATATAAAAGCTCAACTTGAAGAAGAAGGGTATCACTGTGTCAGAGCTGATGAAGTTGCAGGCTCAACTTCGATAATGGGAAAAATATTGAATCAGATGTTGTCTTCACAGTTTGTAATTACAGATATAACAAATGCAAATCCAAATGTTTTTTATGAGTTAGGGGTTGCACATTCTTATAAGGACGCTTCAAATGTAATTATTATTAAAGAAGAAACAAAAGAATGTCCTTTTGATATTACTCATTTATCCTATATAACATATTCTAATAATAATATGTTGTTATTGACATCTAAAATATTAAGCACTATGCAAGAAATAAAATATGTTTCGGACTTTCAAGATGTGCTTAATGTAAAAGGGATAATAAATTATATAAATGATTCTTCAAACAGATTTGTTGAATATATTGTCTCAAACTATGAAAATGAATTGCCTTTAATTACTAATGTCATTTCTCATCAGTATATTAGCAAAAATGATTTTGAACTTAGAGCGCTATTTGAAAAATACAACAGAGATTTAATAGGTCTGTTGAGTAATAACGAAATAGAATTGGTAAACGGTTTATTAAAAGTATATTTTGAAATGATTTATTCTATATCAGAACTGCCAATTGCATCTCAACAATTCAGTAATTTTATATTAAATGAATTATATTGTGACAATACAGCAAATGATATAATTGATTTCATAATCAGAATGGTAAACAATAACAAGTTGTTTGACATAAGTATGGAATGGATTATTTCATATTTCACGAAACCTAAAACAACAAACATTGACTTAAGAAGATATAAAATTGAAAGTTTTTTAATGACGTCTAATGATGAAAGAGTCATTTCAATTATAGAATCATCTTTAATTAGTAATAATAAATGTATAAGGGAGAGTATGGCCGATATTATTGGTGAGAGACAAATGTTGAAATCCATGCCTGTTTTAGTATCTGCATTAAATAACGAAAATGAAAATTATGTAACAAGGAGTATTCTACATGCTATAAGCAAAATTAATGCTACAAACGCCTATGAAATAATAATTAATTGGTTTGAGAAAAATCGAAAGAGAATTATTTACAATAAAGATTATTTTATGTTGAACCATGTTAAAACATGTATTGATCGAACAGATAGAACGCCGGGTAAAACTCATTTAAAAGATTTTTTGAATACTTATGGAGAATACATTAATTAAGGAATATTCTGATAATTCTTGATGTATCAAAATAATCAACGTATTCTTCGTAATCAAAAATATTTAACAATCTTTTTATAACTGTTTTTATGATTTCTTTTTTCTCCTGTTCATTTAAATTCGACTCTAACAAACATTTTGTTATCCATATTAAACTGCGATCAACAAAGCTCATAAACACATTTTTATATTCATCCAAAATGTTTAAGTTGCTAAGATTAGATTTGATGTTATCTAGAACATTAAAATAATTATTAACATATGTTTCTGAAAACGAATGCACAGCAGAATTATCTCTTTGGTAATAGTGATAAAAAATATTTGCGACTAAGCAAACATTTGTTGACAAAACAAAACACATAAATGATGAGTAATTGTCTTGTGCCTGCCTTGAGTTTTCGCAACATAGATCGTTATCTACAATGATTGACCTTTTATATATTCGATTGTTCATGTTTGGAGAAATACTAATGCCTTGTGAATAATAATTTGACATTATTTTAAGTGCAAAATCTGAAGGGATAACATTATCATAAGGAATACAATACCGTTCCTTAGACGATATTGTATTATTGTATTCGGTAATTACAGAACTAATTGCAACATCTGAATTTGTTTTAATGATGTGATCCAACATCTTTTCATAATAGTTTAATTCAACCCAATCATCACTATCTATAAATGCGATATATTCTGTTTCGGCCAGTTCAGAGCCTATTTTTCGTGCATAACCAACGCCATGATTTTTGTTTAGTTTTTTATATTTTATATTATTATACAAATTTATATAATCTAAAATGATTTCTTCCGAGTTATCAGTTGAACAATCATTAACTATTATTATTTCAAAATTTTTTAATGTTTGATTTACCAAAGAATCTAAACATTTCTTAATATATTTTCCTGTATTATATACAGGAACTATTATTGATAATACTTTTTTACGCATAATTATTAGTTATCCTTTATTTATTATTTTAATTGTTTATTTTCAATTATCATATTTTTGCTATTTTGTCAATATAAAATGCCTAAATGCAGAAAAAAACGGCATAATTGCAAGAAATTCAACTAAAATAATCAAAATTTATCGACTTTTAGTTTGTTAACAATCATAATAAAATCAGACATATTTTGGAGGTTTTATTATGATAGAGATAGAAAACGAAGTAAGGAATTACATTGCGGTTTGCAGTGATTTAAAAGGGTTGAGTGCTTTAACAATAAAAGCATATAAAATTGATTTGAGACAGTTTTGCTCATATATGCAAGGCAAAGATTGTTTTAGTAAAAATGAGTTAAATAAATACATAAATTCACTTCACCAGTGTTACAAGCCTAAGACTGCCAAGCGAAAAATTGCTTGCGTGAAAGCATTTTACAGGTATATGGAAATTGAGGATATTATTGAAAACAATCCATTTCACAAAATTACATTAAAATATAAAGAACCGATTACTCTGCCTAAAACAATTCCTATTGAAAACATAAAAAGTATTTTGAAATTTGCTTATTTACAGCTTGACAATACCAAAAGCAGTTATCAATACAAATCGACACTAAGGAATGTTATTATTATAGAATTACTTTTTTCGACCGGAATGAGAGTATCGGAAATCAGCAATCTAAAAAGAAAAAGTCTTGACCTTAACAGTAACACAATATATATTTACGGCAAAGGTTCAAAAGAACGCATAATGTGTATTGCTAATGTTAAAGTATCAAGACTTTTAAATGAATATATTAAAATTTGTGATTGCGATAGCGATTATGTTTTCATCAACAAATTAGGAAACAGGTATTCGGAGCAATCTATAAGAAACATGATAAACGATTATGCAAAAATGAGTGGAGTTGACTTACATATTACACCACACATGTTTAGGCACACTTTTGCTACTGCTCTTATGGACGAAAATGTAAACATAAGATATATTCAGCAGCTTCTCGGTCACAGTTCGATTACAACTACTCAAATTTACACTCACATAAGCACAAACAAAATTCGTCATATTCTTGAAGAAAATCATCCGAGAAATAAGATGAGTATATAGTTTTCGATACCCCAAAATCTACCCCTTATGATTAATTTTATGAGTAATTTATATAAGTTTGTGTCAATTTTTAAGAAAGTGCATAATACCGTGAAAGCCCTTTATTTATGCGGATTTCGGCGTAAATAAAGCCTTTTGAACATTACTGCTCAAAAGGCTAAAAATGGTGGAGATGGCGGTAATCGAAACCGCGTCCGAAGAAGGATTGCCAAGGGCTCTACGAGTGTAGTTTATCGTTTGAGATTCCCCTCACGCATCGGCGACAAACAGCCTATACGCTACGGTAGCTTCTGATTCCTGATGAGAGCCGAAGCACTCTCTCATTCATGTTCGCCACTAATCGACGCCCTCATCCAATCCGTGGCACTATCGGTGAGAACGGAAGGGTGCTTACGCAGCCTTCAAAGAAACTGTATTATTGTCAGTTAATTTTAAAGTTGTTACTTTTAAAGCGGTGCAACTCCGCTACTCGCTGACCAAGGTTTTCCGACCCCGTCGAAATCCTTTCATCCCCATATATTCAAGTGCTGTGCACTTAATATCTTTCTTTAAACTCTCGTTCAATCGTGCGGTTGGCGTCTTTTTTTGCCTGAACGGCACGCTTGTCATAGAGTTTTTTACCTTTGCAAAGCCCGATTGACAACTTGGCTCTGCCGTTTTTGATGTATAATTCAAGCGGAATAATTGACAATCCCTGCTGTTGACTTTCGCCAAACAACTTCATAATCTCTTTTTTGTGAAGCAAAAGTTTCTTTTTGCGAAGCGGGTCACGATTGAAGCGGTTGCCCATCTCGTACGGTGAAATGTGCATACCGATAACAAACATTTCGCCGTCATCAACACTGCAAAAGCTGTCTTTCAAATTAACTCTGCCTGCACGGATTGACTTAATCTCCGTGCCGAAAAGTTCAATGCCTGCCTCGTATTTTTCCAAAACAAAATAGTCGTGATAGGCTTTTTTGTTGGTTGCAACTGTGTTATTCTCTTTTTTCTCCAAGTCTATCACTCCTTTTCTTTGTTAAATTACGCTTCTGCCTTCGATTGCCCTTGAAAGAGTCACCTCATCGGCATACTCAAGATCTGCACCGACAGGCACTCCGTAAGCAAGCCTGCTGACCGTGATGCCCATAGGTTTGAGCAACCGGGATATATACATAGCGGTTGCCTCGCCCTCAACGGTTGGATTGGTTGCCATAATAACTTCCTCAACCTCACCGCTTCCGAGCCTTGCGATAAGTTCCTTTATGCGTATTTGGTCAGGTCCGATGTTATCCATTGGCGAAATTGCACCGTGGAGCACATGATAAGTACCCTTATATTCGTGCGTTCTCTCAATCGCCACAACATCTCTCGGATCTTCAACAACGCAGATAACGCTCTTATCCCTCGTGTTGTCCTTACAAATCGGACAAAGTTCATCATCAGCCAAATCGCAACAAATCTTGCACTGCTTAATTTTGGTGTGAGCGTCGGTGATTGCCTTTGCAAACTCCTGTGCCTGTGAATCGGACAAGCCGAGAACATAAAACGCCATACGCTGTGCGGTTTTGTGGCCGATGCCCTGCATACGCTCAAACTGGTCTATTAAATTTTGAAGCGGAGCAAGATTGTACGCCATAATTATATCCTATCTGTAATTGCTTTTTAAAGTCCCGGAATATTAAGTCCGCCGGTTACGGAATTGAGTTCTCTTTCAGCTTCCTCATCGATTTGACGGGTAACTTCGTTAAGAGCGGCAACAAGCATATCTTCAAGCATTTCTACATCCTCAGGGTCAACAACCTCAGGATTGATGCCGATTGCCTTAACTTCGTGATTGCCGGTCATGGTGATTTCTACCATTCCGCCGCCCGAAGTAACAACATATTCCTTTTGCTCAAGTTCAACTTTCTTTGCTTCGATATCCTCTTGCATTTTTTGAGCCTGCTTGAGCATTGCCTGCATATTCTGTGGGCCTCCGCCCATACCTTTTGGAATTCTTGCTTTCATAGTATTCTCCTTGATTAAATTATTTAAATTCGATATTAATTGAATTTTGTGCCTGATTGATTAAATCCTCAAGCGGGTCACGCTTTGGTGCGGATTGCTCCGTTTGACGCTTAAAAAGTCCGAGTTTGAAGTGAACACCCGTTACTTCAAGCAAAGCCGCCTTGATGGATCTTGAATGAATCGGCAGTTTGATGAAATCCCTTACCGCCGGATTAGGACTGTCAAGCAGGAAAAACTCGCCTCTGACATAACCCTTTGAACCGCTGAGCACGCCGAACAACGGAATGTTTGTCCTATGCAAAACATCCATAAAATCGCCCCACTGTGTAAATTCCACGGTTTCGTTTGGATCAGAAACAGGCGGTGCGGTTTTGTGCTCAACAGGCGGAGTTTCAACAACCGGTTGTTGCTCCTGAACAGGCGGTTCTTCCTCAACGGGTGTAGGTTCAGGTTCGGGAGTCTGCTCAGGTGTCGGCTCTGCCTTTGGTTGCGGCTTTGGCTCTTCCCTCGGCACATATTCTTCTTTCGGTGCAGGAACAGCAGTTTTCGTCGGCTGAACCTTTACACCGCTTTTAATTGCGTTTTCGAGTTTTGAAACTCTGTCAAGAAGCGAAGCGATACTCTCGTCCATCTTTGGCTCGCAAAGTTTGATGAACGCCATTTCAACCTCAATTCTTGCCGAAGCACCACCCTTGATTGTCACCAAAGTGTTTTGGAACAGGTCGAGTGCAAAAACAATGCTTTCCACCGTAAATCCCTTTGACGCTTCCAAAATCGTATTGTATTCGTCATCCGTGCAAATAATCAATTCTCGACTTTTACGCACGGTTTTCGCAACAAGGAAGTTACGAAAATGATTAATCATCTCAACGCAAAGTCGCTCCATATCAAAGCTGTTTTGATAAAGGTCGCTGATAATCGACATTGCCGTGTTGCTGTCGCTGTTTGCAATGCAGTCGGACAGTTTGTACATAGCTTCTCTGCCGGCAAGACCTGCAACCTCGGACACCAAATCCGAATTGATTTCCTTGCTTCTGCCTGCACATTGGTCGAGAATAGAAAGACCGTCACGCAATGCACCGTCGGCAATTCTTGCAATGAGCACAGCTGCGTCATCATCAAGGCTGAGTCCTTCAAGACCTGCAACCTCTTTCAGTCTGACTGCCATGGTTTCAGGCTGAATTCGTTTGAAATCAAACCTTTGACAGCGAGAAAGAATTGTGGCAGGAAGTTTGTGCACTTCGGTTGTTGCAAGAATGAATATTACATGTGCAGGTGGCTCTTCAAGAGTTTTGAGCAAGGCATTGAATGCCCCTGTTGAGAGCATATGCACTTCGTCGATAATATATACTCTGTATTTTCCACGGCTCGGAGCGTAATTGGTTTCGTCACGAAGTTCACGAATATTGTCAACGCCGTTGTTTGAAGCGGCGTCTATCTCAACAACATCATAAATTGAGCCGTTGTCGAGTCCTTTGCAAACCTCGCACTCATTGCAAGGCTCACCGTCAACATTATGCTCACAGTTAACAGCCTTGGCAAGAATTTTTGCACAAGTGGTTTTGCCTGTTCCGCGAGAACCGGTAAACAAATATGCGTGCGACACTCTGCCGTTTTTGATTTCGTTTTTGAGCGTGGAGGTGACATGGTCCTGTCCGTAAACATCGGAAAAAACCTTTGGTCTGTATTTTCTGTACAAAACCTGATACATATCAAAACCTCCTTAAAGAATTAAAATGCTTCTACGCCCTCAACGTAACGTACAGACTTGTCTGAGGCACACAGAATAATCCACTTATTGCTGCTCGGTTCCCCGCCTGACAAGGTTCGTAGCATCCTGTCGCACAGGGCCCATACGCTACGCTGAAGGTGTAAAAGCACCTCTGTTTTGTTATTATACAATAAATAATATAATAAATCAATAATTATTTTTATTCTTTAACAAGAACCTTTTCGATTGCTCCGTAGTAAATGTTGTGATAATCCTTTTGAGGATACCATCTTTCATCAATGGTTTTGTCGATGAATTGTTCAGGCTCAAATTTGCCCTTTGCCGTTTTTCTGCAAACAAGTACAAGCTTTGCTTCCTCAAAATACGGTGCTTTTTCGTCAAATACGGGAGTTATTCCGGCCTCCTTTGCCTTGTCTACATCTCTGCCGCTTTTTGAGCCACATACACCGTGAATTTGATTTTTGAGTTCAGCCGGATAAAAGCTGATTGTGAAATAATCGTTTTTCTCAATAAACTCATCCGTGTATCTCTGAGGGCGGATATAAACAGTTGCGGTGTCAACGCCCCAAAGTTCACCGACTGCACCCCAAGATACAGTCATTGTGTTGTAGCCGTCTTTGTCGCCTGCCGTAACAAGTGCCCACTGCTTTGCAATAAGGTCAACAACGTTTTCCTTGACCTCTCTGAATTCTATTTCCTTAAACATATATGTCACCTCGTTAATTATATACATTATATATTAATATTATAACACAAAACAATGCCCTCGTCAAAACGAGTTTAGTCCATTTTAAAAGCGAACAGCCCTCCAAAATTGAAGAGCTGTTTGTCAATTTATAACGAATATCTTTCTATTTTAACAATATCGCCGCTGAACTGTTCAAGGTTTCCGTAATTGCCACGAACATTTGACGGGATTTTGCCTTTTTCAACATAGAATTCCATAATATCACAATTTTTTACTGCATACTGATGGTTACTGTCGGTATGTCTGTCCGACTTTTGGTCACAAAGAATAACTTTTATGGAGTCGCCTGTTGAAAATGTAATGCGGTATTTTGTGCCGATTGTACTGCCATAGAATGAACCGAGAGCAACGCAATAATAATCGTCTACCATACGGATTCCCGTTTTTTCATCGGTATAACATTCTTCGGAATTAAGAAGTGCATATTGCGGCGAGCCTTTTGCTGTTACCGCCGTATAATAGGCATAGGTCTTTATTGCACCCGAAACTTTAGGGAGTTTCATTTCTTCCGGAATATCTGCCGTTACAATATTGCTGAATTTATCCTTATGAGCAGAAATCATTTTAACCTTATAATAATACTGCTTATCGGCTTTTACATTTTTATCAACAAATGATGTTTCATTTTTTATAACATCGATTTTTTTAAAATTTTTACCGTCATCGCTTCTATACAACACAAACTTCGCATTGCCATAAGTATTTTTAACCTTAAACTCAACACCGTCTGAAGAAGCGTCTTTGATTTTAAGCTGAGGCTTTAACGATTCGGTCTTGAAACTGACGATACCGAGCATTTCGTCACTGACGCCCGATGACACCATAAATTTATATGACGAATCATCATTAAGATTGGTAAAAGATATACTTGATGTATTGGCAGTTGCACACTCTTCAAAGTTGTGTGTAATCGGATTGAACATATAAATGTTATAGCCCAAATAAACCTTGTCGCTTGACCACTTGAGTTTTGCACCGGTTTCACCGATGTCGTATGCTTCTATTGTGAAGTTTTCCTCTTTTTCGGGAATCATCATATCAAATGTACTCTGCACCAACGGTGATTCGCCTGCCATAACTGATTTTGCTCCCGTATAATCCTGATGTACAGAGCCTGCGTATACAGGTACTCCGACACTCAAAACAATAATTGCCGACAAAGCGGAAGCGGTTATTTTAGTTAATAATTTACTGATAACAAAGTCTCCTTTACAGAACTGTAATTTTTGTAACTTTTTTGTAACCGATTAATGTTATAGCAAATTAAAACTCAAAAGTCAAATTTTTTCAAAAATAAAGGACATAATCAACAGATTATGTCCTTTAAAGTACAAATATTAATTTAAATCACTGTTCAACAGAATCCGTTGCGGCAGGTGCCGTTGTAGGCTCGGCTTCGCCGTAAACCTGAAGAATAACCTCTTCTCCCACTGCGGCAAGAGTACCTGCTGCCGGAGCAGACGCATCTGTATTTTTAACAGTATTTGCAACATGTGTTCCGTCATTATAAACCTCAACGGTGCTGACCTTAAAACCAAGGTCCTCAAGCTGTTTTGTGGCTTCATCAAGCACCAAGCCTCTTACATCCGGAACTGTTTGGGTTTGAATGCCCTTTGATACCGTAAGAATGATTTCGCTTCCTTGGTCAACTGTTTCGCCTGCGGCAACGCTTTGCTTAAAAATTATACCTTCTTCGGTATCCGCCGAGTATTCGCCTTGGAATGTAAATTTAAACTGTTCATTCCACGCTCCGTTATTTTCAATATCGCTTTGAGTATAGCCTACACCTGAAAAATTAGGAACCTGGTAAGTTTTTACCGGCTGAGTTGTAGTTGTATTGTTTTTTCCGTTATCTATCAATCCCGAAAACTGAACTACATAAACGGCGGCGGCTATGGCGGCAACAATTAAGATTATAAGAATCGCAACAACAGCCTTACGCTTTTTGTCGCCGTTGCTTTCGTTATATTCAGGATATCCGCCCTTTGCACCTTTTTGATAAATGTCCTCCTGTTCGACGGCAGCCTTGGCTTTTACGGCAGGAGCGGCATCAAGAAGTTCTCTGAAATCCTCAACGGTTTTCACTCTTTTTTCAGGATAAATCTGCAAGCCATTTACAAGAGCCTTAATAACATGCATAGGGATTTTTTCGGCAATAGTATTCGGAATCATAAGTTTGTCATTTGCTTCTCTTGAAACTGCCGACGGCGGATTAGAACCAACAAGAGCCCTGTAAATACAAGCCGAAAAACTGTATATATCGGTTGCGACACATATTCTGTGCTTATTGTTATATTGCTCAAGTGCGGTATAGCCGTCATTTTCCGTAAATTCCATAGCAGTTGCCTGATCGCTTGCTTCCGTAATAGGAAACGGAGCAAGATGCACCTTGCCGTCTCTGCAAAGAACAAGATTGTCGGGAGTGATTGAGCCGTGAACAATACCATTTGAATGAAGTGCCTCAATTGTTGTAAGCACAGGCATAAACATAAGCCTTGCAGTATCCCACAAAATATATCCCTCTTCATTTCTGAGCAAATATTCTCTGAGCGGCACGGATTCGGTTTTTTCAATTATTGCATAATATGTTCCGTTTGCTTCAGCAAGGTCATAAACCGGCACAACAGCAGACAAATTGTGAAGCTTTTGCATGGTTGTCCACAAATTGTAAAACGATTTTTTGTATCTTGCAAAGTCATTTACATATTTTTGGCGAACATGAAGTTCATCGCTGTCGTCAAATCTGCTTGCAATTCCCTTTGGGAAAAATTCTCTTATCAAAATAGGCTTGTCAAGTTGTCCGTCATAACCTGAATAAGTGACGGAGTCACTTTCAATTTTTATGATATTACCGATTACATATTGACCGGCAATAACAGTTTTGGTTTTAAGATAAACACTGTCGTTTTGAGTGTCGTTATCATAACCGCATTCGGCACAAACAGAGCCTTCCGTAAGTTCTTCCCAACAGTTAGCACAAAGATTGTCCAAATCTCTCATTTAGCTATCACTCCATAAAATATACTAATCTATTATTTATAATATCAATATCACACTGCAATGTCAATTAAAAATAAATGAATATTCCTCATCCTCTGCCATAGAAGCAGCTGTGTTTTTGCTTACGATTATATGGTCAATAAGCGCTATTCCGAATTGCTCAAGCCAGTTTGAAAGATTAACGGTAAAATTAATATCCGAAAACGAAGCAACGCAGGTATCCGTCAAATGATTGTGAGCAACAAAGGCATATCTCGGTTTTTCATCAATTATACGCCTTGAAACATCGCTTGGCATAACACTTGCGGAATTTGCATTCCCCTGAGAAATATAATCGGCGTTAATAAGCCGTTTGTCTTCATCAAGAGTCACCAAAATCACACGCTCCTCAGCCTGAGCGAAAAGCATATTTTTGGCAAATTCAATTATTCTGTCGGTATCGGTAAAAGTCTTGATGTTTTCGTTTTTATCAAGCTCGCTTTTTGCTTTTATATGCCTCATAAGAGAAAGATAAACCGCCGTGTTTTCATCGACCTTGTCTGTTTTAAGCAGTTGATTAGGCGACAGAAAAAACATATTTTTAATGCTTCCGTATTCGCTCATCAGATTATCGGCAATTTCTTTACCGTCATTTTTGCAAAGCGACATAGTCAATACCGCTTCAAGAAGCTCTTTATCCGTCATATTTTCGCTGCCGTTGGTCTTATAGTATGTTTTAAGTTTCTCTCGTCTCTGCTTTAAATCAGCGTCACCCATGGTTTACCTCCTCTCCGTATACTTATTTATAAGTGTAACATTATTATTCTTGCTTTTCAAGTACACATAAATTATAATTTTTATATAATAGTTTTAGAGGTGCAGTTATGGATAAAAGCCTGTTTTCAAATCATATTAGCTTAAAAAACATAAATATAGATGATGAATTTTGGAGCAAGATGCAGGAAAAAGTGCGTACTAAAGTTATTCCTTATCAATATAACGCACTGAATGACAAAATCAAAAATGCCGAAAAAAGCTATTGCATAGATAATTTTAAAAAGGCAAAAAAAGTCATTGAAGCACAAAAAAGCGGTATAACAACGCCAACTTATCCCGTAGACAAATGGCATTATGACGAAAACAATGCCGACAAAAACGCTTTTCACGGCTGGGTATTTCAAGACTCCGACGCCTACAAATGGCTTGAAGCCGTTGCTTATTCGCTGAATAACAAATGGGATGACGACTTATACACTTGCGCATGTGAAGTTATTGATCTTATTTGTTCCGCTCAATGTGATAACGGATATTTAGACACCCTATATGTTATTAATGACCAAAGTAAAATTTTTACAAATTTAAAGGATTTTCACGAATTATATTGCTTCGGCCATCTTGCGGAAGCGGCTGTTGCTTTTTATTCTTCAACAAAAAACGAAAAATTACTGACTGCCGCATTAAAATTTGCGGATTTAATATGCGACACATTCAACGAAAACGGTAAAAGAGGTTATCCCGGTCACGAGATTGCCGAGCTTGCACTTGTAAAGTTATATAAAATTACCGGCAATGAAAAATATTTGAAGACAGCCGAGTTTTTCATAAACGAGCGTGGCACAAAGCCGTATTATTTTGATATTGAGCAAAATGTCAAAACCGACGGTTCAAGTTATGTTTACAATCAAGCACATATGCCTATACGAGAACAAGCCGAAGCGGTCGGTCACGCAGTAAGGGGTGTTTATCTTTACAGCGGAATGGCTGATGTGGCAAAAGAAACAAACGACGAAGAATTATATTATGCCTGCAAAAGATTATGGAATAATATTACAACAAAGAAAATGTACATAACAGGCGGTATCGGCTCAACGGTTGACGGTGAAGCGTTCTCATTTGATTACGACCTGCCTAATGACCTTGCATATTGCGAAACCTGTGCTTCAATCGGTTTGATGTTTTTTGGCATGAGAATGCTTGAAATTGCACCCAATTCGCAAATTGCCGACACTATGGAGCGTGCCTTATACAACACAATTCTTGCCGGTATGAATGACGAAGGCGACAGATTTTTTTATGTAAATCCTCTTGAGGTATTGCCTGAAGCAAGCAAAAAAGACAGCAGAAAAAGGCATATTAAAACTGTAAGACAAAAATGGTTTGGTTGTGCCTGCTGTCCGCCCAATTTAGCAAGGCTCATTTCTTCAATCGGTGAATACTGTATAACAGAAAATGAAAATGCAACATACATTCACCAGTTTATCGGTGGAAAATTCAAAACAAACTCGGCTGATATAAGCATTGCATCTTCTTACACCTCAAACGGCAGGGTAAACATTGAAGTTAATCCGCACAAACCGTTTACTCTCGGAATAAGAATACCCGCTTGGTGCAATAATTATAATTTTTCTCAAGGCACAAATATTAAAAATGACTATGCTTATTTTGATATAACCGAACGCATAACCATAAACATCAAATTTGACATTGAGCCTAAAATTATCGCCTGTTCAAACCTTGTAAGAGAAAACATAGGCAAGATTGCCGTAACAAGAGGTCCGTTTGTTTACTGTCTTGAAGAAGCGGACAACGGCAAAAATCTGCAAATGCTCCGCATAAATACAAATTTGTCGCTTAAAATCGACAATAAAAAAATCATCGCAAACGGATTTCGCCAAAAACAGAATGATAAGTTGTATTTTGAATTTAAAACACCTTGCGAAACAGAAACGGAGCTTACTTTTATACCGTATTACAAATGGGGAAATCGCGGCGAAAACGAGATGACAGTGTACGTCAGATATTAAATTCAAAAAAATACAAAAAAATTCAAAAAAAGTCTTGACATCTCTCTCATAAAATGATATTATGTGTAAGCACTCGAGAGAGAAAGACATTCCTCCTTAGCTCAGTCGGTAGAGCACTCGGCTGTTAACCGAGTTGTCGTTGGTTCAAGTCCAACAGGGGGAGCCACAAAAAGACACACAAATGTGTGTCTTTTTTCTTTTTGTTTTGATGTTTTAAATTAAAAAGGTGACTGCAACACTTTTGTGATACAGTCACCTTTGCTTATGAATCGTAAAATGTTTGACCGTGCTCGGTTTGAATACGCTCCTCAACAGGATATTCAAAACCCGGATTATCCTTGAGAATATCGGCAAAAAGCCTTGCTTCGTACTTTGCCATATTCAAATCGTGAAGGATATAGTTGCCGCAGTTTTTCGGATTTGCACCCGGAACCTCACCCACATAATCCGCACAATATTCAAACGCTCTGATCATCAAAGGCAAAATTTCCTGCGGAGTAGGATGACCCTTTACTATGAGATAACAACCCGTAAGGCAACCCATAGGACCCCAATAAATAATTCTGTCTTTCCATTCCTCATCATTACGAAGAAATGTTGCAACAATATGTTCGATTGTGTGCATAGCGTTTGGATGAATTGCCGGTTCTGCGTTTGGCTTTTTCATTCTTATATCAAAAGTTGTGGCAAATTCACTGCCCAATGTGTCAAGCCTTGATTCATAAATGCCCGGCACAATACGGTTGTGGTCAACCTGAAAGCTTGGAATTAAATCCATATTATATCTCCTTTGTTTTTTGTTTTTTGTATTTTAATATCACAAATTCAACAGTCAAATCAATGTCGCCCGATGATTTCAGGCGGCTTTTGTTTTCCTCGCTTGTGCGATAAAAATACGGCGTCATAGAAAACAATTCAAACAAATCCTCGCTTGAAATGTGCACCTTTTCGCTCACCTTTTCACGCTCAACAAGTTGCAAAAGTCTGCTGTCGGGTGCTTTTTCGTCATTTTTGTACGGAACATCGTACAAAAGCTCTTTCATCTCGATAAGATGATTTTCACCCGGAATAACGCTGTATAAATTGCCGTCGTCCTTTAAAATTCTTGCAAACTCTTTGTCGTTAAACGGAGCAAAAAGATGAACCGCGGTGTCTATGCTTTTGTCCTCAATCGGAATTTGCGAAAGATTGGCAACAAAATATTTGCCGCTTTTGTTGCTCTTTGCGGCAAGGCGAACCATCTCCTTGCTGATGTCAAAGCCGTAAAGTTCCCCGTCGTATGTATCGTAGTATCCCTCGCCGCAACAAATATCAAGAACCGTGCCCTGCATTTTTTTGCCTATGGCATTTTTGAGCACAGCATAGTAACCCTTTGCCAAAAAATTATGTCTTGCATGCGCCGACTCCTTGCTGTCGCCCTTTTTGTCGCCGCTTTTGTTGGTGAGGAGCAGGTTAACATATCCCTCCCTTGAAAAATCAAAGGAGTGATTGTTAACACATCTTAGACTGTTGCCGTCAATATTAAGTTTTTCCCTGCATTTTGGGCAAACAATAATACTCATTACTTTGTAAAGAAGGTCAAAAATGCCTTGTAAGCCATATAAACATCAACCTTTGCAACAATCTCATAAGGAGAGTGCATTGAAAGAACAGGCACGCCTACATCAATGGTATCTACATCCATATTGGCAATATACATTGCAACGGTTCCGCCGCCGCCTGCGTCTACCTTGCCAAGCTCGCCTGTCTGCCACAAAACATGATTTTCTTCAAGAAGGGTTTTAACCCAGCTTACATATTCCGCACTTGCATCCGATGTTCCGCTCTTGCCTCTTGCACCCGTAAACTTCGTTACGCAAACGCCGTTGTTGAGGAAACTTGAATTGTTCTTTTCAAACGGAGTTGACCATGTCGGGTCATAAGCCGCATTTACATCGGCACTGAGGCACTTTGAATTGCGAAGAACATCTCTGCCCTCGTATCCCTCAAGTCTTGCCAAATCTTCAATAAAATATTTGAGATATGAAGAATTAAGACCTGTGTTGCCGTCCGAACCCGTTTCCTCTTTATCTGTAAGAACTGTGATTGCCGTGTATTCGGGTGCTTCGTCAATATTGAGAATAGCCTGAAGTGCAGGATATGAGCAAACACGGTCATCATGGCCGTAACCGCCTACCATACTTCTGTCAAATCCGATGTCATCAACAGTAAATGCAGGCACAAGTTCAAGCTCTGCCGAGAGAAAATCACGCTCTACAATGCCGTACTTTTCATAAAGAAGTGAAAGAATGTTAAGCTTAATTCTCTCGCTTTCCTCATCATCCTTAAACGGACGGGAGCCGATAACAACATTGAGTTCCTCGCCCTTTACAAGTTCGTTTGCCTTGCGTGACATTTGGTCTGCACCGAGGTGAGGAAGAATATCTGTAATGCAAAACTTAGGCTCACCCGGTTCTTCACCGATGCGAACATCAACAAATGTGCCGTCATTTTTACAAATTCTGCCATGGAGAGAAAGCGGAATAGCTGTCCACTGATATTTTTTAATACCGCCGTAATAGTGAGTTTTGAAATATCCCAAGCCCTCCTGCTCGTAAACAGGGCATTGTTTGAGGTCAAGGCGTGGAGAATCAATGTGAGCGGCGGAAATTCTTACGCCGTCCTTAATGCTTCTTTTACCTTTTACGCAAAGAATAATCGACTTGCCCCTGTTCATATAATAAACTTTTGCACCCGGTTCAAGAGTGTCGCCGAACTCGTCAAATTTTTGGAAGCCGTTTGCCTGTGCCAAATCCTCAACCCAAGCGGCAACTTCTCTTTCTGTTTTGCAGGTAGACAAGAATTCCTTGTATCCCTCGCAAAAATCATCACATTCTTTGAGTTCGTCATCTGTCATAAAGTCAATGCCGCACTCTTTTTTGTTGAAAAGCATATCTTTTAACTGCTTTGTCTTTTCACTCATAAGATTACCTCCAAAATGTTATCTGTCTGAGCGGCGATGTCCTCGCCGTTGTTGTAAATTATATAATCGCAATTATCGATAAAATAATCGTTGTCAAACTGTGCAGACATACGAAGTTTTGCCTGCTGCTCGGTTATATTATCCCTTGCAATAATACGCTTTATTCTCACATCTTCATCGGCAAGCACACCGATTACCTTGTAGCAATCATTTTGCATATTCGCTTCAAAAAGCTGAGAAGCGTCAAGAACGGTTAAGCCGTTCGCCTCCTCCTTGCACCTTTTGATGATTGCCGGATGAAGAATTGAATTAAGTTTTTTTGTGTGTTCTTTTGTATCAAACGCCCTTGAAGCAAGAAGTTTGCGGTCAAGCTCGCCGTTTTTAACAACATCCTCACCGAATTCACTTGCAAGCTCTGTCAAAATCGGAGCATTCTTTGCAGTCAGTTCATGTGCGATTTTGTCGCAATCAATTATCTTAAAGCCTTTTTGCCTGAAAATTTCGCAAACATAACTTTTGCCTGCTCCCGTAGGACCCGTAAGCCCAACGGTAAACGGCTTTGTTAAATCTATTATGCAAAAAGCCGCCGCACGGATAAGCCTGTTATAAACCGCCATACCCACGCCGTCCTTATGCGGAATTCGTGCGTAAACCTTTTTTGCACCCATTTCGTCAAGCTCACGGAGTGCATCAAAAAGTTCCTTTGCCTGGCTCAAATCGTCATTTTCTCTGCCAAATGTTACCTTTGGAATTGTCACCTCATCATCATCAAAACACAGTGCAAAAGCACCTTTTTGAGCGTTGACGAATTTTTCGTATTCTTTCTTTTCGGCGTTGACGATAACCACCTTTGCCTTTGGTGCATAGTGCTTGTACTTCATACCCGGTGAAGCGGCAACTTCGTCGTTTTTCATACCCTCAAGCACCGCCGGAGCAACCGTGATTTCGCCGATAACGGCTTCTATCATTTCTTTTGTAATTGCTCCCGGACGAAGAAGTGTAGGAACATCGGTTGCAAGAGTGATAACCGTGCTTTCAACACCGTATTCACAATCGCCGCCGTCAATAATTCCGTCAATCTTGCCCATCATATCGTCAATTACATATTTAACCCTTGTAGGTGACGGCAAGCCCGAAGTGTTTGCACTCGGTGCGGCAATCGGACAACCGCTCGCCTTAATCAGCTTGCGTGCAATCTCATTTTTCGGCATACGCACAGCAACGGTGTCAAGTCCGCCGCTGACAACCTTGCCCACCTTGTCCGACTTGTTCAAAATAATTGTAAGCGGAGCCGGGAAAAATGCGTCAATAAGTGCCTTTGCCTTTGGCGTCACCTCTTTTACAAGAGGAACAATATCTTCTTTTTCTGCAATGTGAACTATCAGCGGATTATCCGACGGTCTGCCCTTTGCAAGGTAGATATTACGCACCGCTTCTTCATTGAGTGCATTTGCACCCAATCCGTACACCGTTTCGGTAGGAAAAGCAACCAATTTGCCCTCGGCTATCATTTTGCCTGCCTCGGCAATGTCATATTCACTTGTGCCGAACAGTTTTGTTTCCATTGTTATTCTCCCTGTGAAGCTTTTAGTTTTTCAGCAGTGTCCGCTGTGATAAGTGCGTCAATAAGTTCATCCATATCGCCGTTGAGAATTTGCTCAAGTTTGTAAAGCGTAAGATTTATTCTGTGGTCGGTAACTCTGCCCTGCGGATAGTTGTATGTTCTGATACGCTCGCTTCTGTCACCCGTACCGACCTGTGCCTTGCGTTCGCCTGCAATTTCGGCATCCTGCTTTGCACGCTCTGCATCAAGAAGTCTTGCACGGAGTACAAGAAGTGCCTTTTCCTTGTTTTGGTGCTGTGAACGCTGGTCCTGACATTCCACAACCGTACCCGTAGGAATGTGTGTAATTCTGATAGCGGATGATGTTTTGTTGATGTGCTGACCGCCCGCACCCGAAGCACGGAATGTATCTATCTGCAAGTCTTTATCTAAAATTTCAAAATCGACCTCTTCTGCCTCCGGCAAAACGGCAACCGTTGTTGTGGAAGTATGAATTCTGCCCTGACTTTCGGTTTCCGGCACACGCTGAACACGGTGAACGCCCGATTCAAACTTAAATCTTGAATACGCACCGTCACCCGTAATGCTGAAACTGATTTCTTTATATCCGCCAAGCCCTGTTTCGCTTGCCGAAAGCACTTCGGTTTTGAAGCCCTTTGATTCCGCATACATCGAATACATACGATAAAGAACACCTGCAAAAAGTGCACTTTCCTCACCGCCTGCACCGCCACGGATTTCAACAATAACATTCTTGTCATCGTTAGGGTCACGGGGAAGAAGAAGCACCTTGAGTTCTTCGCCGAGCCGTTCCATATCTTCCCTGCTGCTCTCAAACTCTTCCTTTACCATAGCGGCAAAATCATCATCAAGTGAGCTGTCGCCGAGCATTTCACGGCTTTCCTCATTGGCAGCCTTTGCGTTTTTGTATTCTCTGAATTTTTCCACAATCGGAGTTAAATGCTTGAGTTCCTTCATCAAAGCCGTGTAGCGTTCCATATCCGCCACAACCTCGCTTTGACAAACAAGCTCGTTTATTTCCTCATATCTTTTCTCTACTTCTTCAAGTTTATCAAACATTCTGTATCCTCACTGAAAATTATTCTTCGTTTCGGCTGACGGAGCGAATATTTTTTTCTATCTTGCTCCTTGCCACGGTAACAACATGGTCACAGCCGAGGCATTTAATTTTAAAATCTGCACCGATACGCAAAACTTTAAATTCCTTACTGCCGCACGGATGCGGTTTTTTAACCGTCAAAATATCGCCGACCTGAATATCCACTTTATCACCACATTCTTATTATTCTTTAACTAAAATATTATAACACTATTTTATGCCTTTATCAATAACATATTTTGTTGCCGTCCGTCATAAAATTGAGTACTAAAGAAAAGGAAGGGTTATAATGAATTATTATCCGGAAGGTATAAATTTTACAGACAAAAAATTTACATCAATCGACGAAATCAAAGAAGCAATCATAAACGGTGACATCATCGAAAGCAAGGTTTTGCTGTGCGACAAAGAACACAATCTGCACATTGATTTGGGCGTTATGAGCGGCATCATTCCAAGATGTGAAGGTGCCCTCGGAATTGAAGAAGAAACCGTGCGTGACATTGCTCTCATAAGCAAGGTAAACAAACCCGTGGCCTTTAAAATAGCGGCAATCAAACAGGATGAGTTTGGCAACGATTACGCTCTTTTGTCACGCAGAATCGTTCAGCTTGAATGTATGCGTGACTACATATCCAAACTTGAATGCGGCGATATAATAACAGCAAAAGTGACTCACCTTGAAAAGTTTGGAGCATTCATCGACATAGGTGCAGGGCTCAACTCTTTGATACCTATTGATATGCTGTCGGTGTCAAGAATTAACCATCCGAGAGAGCGTGTTTATATAGGTCAAATTATACAAGCTGTATTAAGAAAAAAAGAAGAACACAAAATGACATTTTCGCTCAAAGAACTTCTCGGCACTTGGGAAGAAAATGCGGCAATGTTCAGCGTGGGCGAAACCGTAACGGGAATTGTCAGAAGCATAGAAAACTACGGCGTTTTTGTGGAACTTACCCCTAACCTTGCGGGGCTTGCCGAACCTTGTAAAAATCTTGAGCCGGGTCAAAAAGTATCGGTGTTTATAAAATCCGTTTTGCCCGACAAAATGAAGGTTAAGCTTGTCATTGTGGAAGCGTTTAACGATTTTGCCCTGCCGGGCGAACTTGAATACTTTATCAAAGACGGCAGTATATCGCATTGGAAATATTCTCCCGACAATGCCGTAAAACTGATTGAAACAAGGTTTGTGTAAAATACTGTAAAAATAACTTGAAAAATAAATAATATTGCAAAATACAATTATTTATGATAGTATGTAAAATAGATTTATATACTTTAAATAAAGATGATAAAAACGAGGAGGTGAGATTATGCGAAAAAACAGATACAATTACTTTGACGATGACATTGACGAGCAGGAACTTCAGGAAGAAATCCGAGAACTTGTGGACGATTTTACCGAATCGCAGACACAGGAGCCGACTGCAATTGAACACACGCCAAAAAAGAAATCGGTTATTCATAAAATAGTAGGCTTTTTCAAATCTGTTTTCTTAGGTCTTGTACTTTTGGTGACAAATACATACAAAAGCATTAAAAGAGATATTGACGACACTGCCGAGGAAGCAAGAGTTGAACATCTGAGAGAAGAATACGAAGAAGAACTTGAAGCAGACGGCGAAAACCCAAACGAGGCACAGCGTGAAGCGGAACTTATGTATGCCGAGAGGGAGGAAGAAATTCTCCAAAGACGCACAATGTCACCTTGGCTCAGAGCAATACTTGTATTTATAATTACCGTAGCAATTATAGTCGCAATAATCGTCACCTCGGTTATGAACTCGGCAAATGCCGTTAATTCAAGGCACAGCGAATTTGAAAAAGACGCAACAAAGATTTGCACCGAGTATGCCGAAAAATACGGAATTGCCAACTACAAATATATGAGCGAATACAATGTAAAAGGCTATATGCTGACAGGTCTTTGCGTTGTAAGAGAAATCGATTTTGACGACAACGGCAAGTCGGAACTTCTGCTCTGTTACAATGACAACGATGAATATTATGAAGAAGTTTGGGGCTACAAGGGCAGTAAATTTGAGATGTTATATCACAAAAAAGTGCCGCAAACCACAAACAGAAACGATGATATTTGGATAAGTATTTACTCAAACAATCACGCATTTTACCTTGCAGAGCACGGTAAAAGCGACCCGTCAAAGGTTACACTTTTCAAATTGTCGGGCGGCAAATTCAAGAAAAAATCAACCGCCGTATACAACACGGAAAAGTTTTCTTTTGCAATAAAATCACGCAATGTTACCGACAATTTTGAACGCATAAAATTTGCCGTTTTGCGTGAAAGTGCGGCTTCAAACACTGTTGACAGAACGCTGAACGCAACGGATTCTTACACAGAAAAAACAACAAACAAAACCGTTCAAAGCACAGACACGGCAAACTCCGCATACTATGAACTTGTAAAGGATTACACGGCGAAATACGGCGAAGCAAAGCTTGAAACAAGCAGCAAGATGCCTTATATCAGCGGACTTGCAGGTGTTAACCTCATCGACTTTGACGGCGACGGTCAAGACGAACTTGTGCTCATTTACCGCAAAACGGTCAGCGAGCGTGACGAGGATTATGAAGGCAACTATGTATCGGTTGAAAGAGAAAAATATTACTGCGACATTTATATGTGGAACGGTCACAATGCCATGCAGGTTTATCAGGATGACGGCATAAGCAATCTTGAAAATGATGACGACAGTGCTTACTACATCCTCAAAAAAGACGGCAACAGATATTTTTACTGTGCAAACAAATTCAAAACCGACTCTGACGGCAGAAGCACATCGGCGACATCAAAAATGATGCGGTTCACCGGCGAAAAATTTGAGCAACAGTTTAAAGCAAGCTGCGAAACCGAGTACGGTTACACCAAGTATTACATAGATGACGAGCGTGAATATAAAAATTCATTTACCGAAAACGGCGGATACACCGTTCCGTTTTTTGACGGCAGTGAGGAATTTGACAACGCCAAATGGAATGTATGTTTTATGCAGGGTGACAAAAATTGGGAAAGCAACATCAAGTTGCAACTTGAAAAAACAAGGGACACAATCAAAACCTTACAAACAAAATAGACTGCCGATAAAGCCCCTGAACCACGCCAAAATTATTTCAGCGAAGCTTTGTAGGGGATAGGCTTGCCTATCCCGGAATACTATTAATTTAATAATACTATATTAAAGAAAAGTACCGCAAACATTGAGTTTGCGGTACTTTTGGTGTTTTCCGTTTTTTGCTCGGGGGCGGTACCATCGTACAGCTCCCGCTCGCAAGAAAACGAAATTCAGACCCTTTCTCAACAGTCTATGGCATCTTTGTTCCTTTTCTTATATAAACTTTTTGTAAAATTGTTGTAAATTAATATCTATGGTGCTATAATACATTCGATTATTTTATTTTAAAGGAGTTTTCTTATGGCTAAGAAAAAAGGTGCTGTTGCGGAAAAAACCGGAACAGCCGCAAAAAAGTACATGAAGCCATCTGAGATTGCCACTTTCGGTATCGGACTGTTCGGCGTTGCATTGCTGACCGGATGGATGCCCGATTACACAATGACATTCTTTGCTGACTTCGCATTTAAAGGCAAAGGCTTCGACTCCGCTCAGCTTGCCAACATCATCTCGCTTGTATTCGGTGTTGCCGGTATTGTCGGCGCCGTATGCGAACTTGTTATCGGTGTTTTGGTTGACAGGACAAGAACACCGCTCGGCAAGGTTAAGCCTTGGGTAGGTTTCGGCGCTATTCCGCTTGCCATCATCTCAATGCTCGTATTCGTTGCACCTAACACATCATCGTTTACCGTTGCAACAATATGGATGTTTGTTATCTATTCACTTTACACAGCGATTTCCTGTGCGGTAGAGTCACCGTCAAACTGCTTCGGCGCACTCTGTTCGCCAAATCCGAGCGAGCGTTCAACAGCGATTTCTATTTCGTCGTTTCTCCGTTCGGTAGGTCAATCGGGCGGTCAGGTTGTAATCATCGTTGTGCCGCTTATTATGAAAGCACTTATGGGTCAGCAACAGTACAAAAATGCCGAGGGTCAGGGTCTTGACCTCATCATTTCAACAGCTGTTTGTGCACTCGGTATGATTATTTTTGTAATGATTTTCTTTGCAAACAACAAAGAGCGTGTGCCGTACACAAGCGAAAAAGTATCGCTTGCGGAATCCATCAAGCTTGTTTTCACAAACAAAAACCTGCTTATGGTTTCTCTTACAAAACTCTTCGGCTTCGGTCGTGGCGTTTACGGCACGGTATCACTTTACATAGCTGTTTATCTCCTCGGTTCAAAAGGTCTTAAACTTGCACTTATGCTCCCTATGGGTATCGGTACCGCAGTAGGTACACTCCTCGTAAACTTTGTACTCAAAAAATTCTCAACAAAGCAGACATACATCATTTTCTGCGTTTACGGTGCGTCCGCAATGGCAATTTTGTACCTTGTATCAAAGGGTGTAGGCTTCAACAGCAACCTCATCGTTCCGTTCCTCATCCTCAACTTCTTCTGCGGCATTCAGCACGGTAACACAAACACAACACCAAACATTATGATTGCCGACTGTATTGACGAAATGGAATACAAAACAGGCAAGCGTCAGGAAGGTCTTGCATACGCAGGCTACGGCCTTTTCTCAAAAATTGCATCGGCAGGTACAAAATGGCTTGCTCCGGTTCTCGTTTATTCATGGTCGGGCTACCAATTCTCAACAAGCCAAAATGTTGCATATGCCGCACAATCGGACGAGGTTCTCACAAAGTTCCTTGCAATTTACACGGTTATCCCTGCTATCTTTGTAATTCTTCAGTTCATCCCTGTTCTTTTCTATGATATGGTAGGCGAGAAGAAGGAAAGAATTACTGCCGCACTCCTTGAAAAGAGAGCAAAGGAAGAAGCAGAAAAAGCAGAAGCAGCCGAAGAAGTTTCGGTTGAAGCTGCAGAATAAGGAGGGACTTGCTATGACAGAATCAAAAAAAGGCTTTAAAGCAGGACTTTACGGCGTAATTGCAGGTGTTCTTGTTGCCGCAATTCTCGTTGGTTTAACTGTTTTTGCATTTACCACCAGATACAATGCGTTTTCACCTGAAAAGGTTGCTCAATCATATGCCGACACTGTTGTACAAACAGGCGACGGCTACAACGCACTTAAGGTTTCGTTGGTTTCAAAAAATCAAAAGTTCGGCAACTTTGTAATTAACGCTTATATGGCTCCTTATGTAAACGACAATGAGGGCAAGAAAAAAGGCGAAAAAAAGATTGAGCAGAACAAAGAAATCGGTACAGGCAGCAAGAAAGAAACAGAACTTCTTGACACCATCTACAATACAATGTACGATTACTATGACGAACTTGTAAAAACAGTCGGACTTCAAAATTATGACGAATTTTACAGCGCATATTTTGCAAAGCTCAAAGAAGTCAGAGTGGCTGTTCTTCAAGACGATTATATGGACACAGATTTTATGTTCAGCGTTTTTGAATCCAATGTTCAAACCTATGCCGACAAGCTCACCGGTACGGAAGAAAAGCTTGCAGCCGACGAAAAGACTGTTCTTCAAAAGGCTTCGACAGGTGCTTATCAAGAACTTTACGGCAAGAACTACAAGCTCACAACAACCGTAACCGACACAAAGGAATTGCCGGCCGACGAAGTTGAGGCTTATGCCAAAGGCTACAAGGACAGAGTTGTTCCTATCATCCAAAAGGGCGAAACGGTTGCAGACACGCTTGACGAAAAGAAGTCCGAAGCAATGAAATCTGCATTTAACAACCTCAATGTTGCAGACAGCATTGAAGCTGTTGACGAATGCACCGTTGAAGTTAAAAACCAAAAGAACGAAGTTGTTGCAACAACAACCGTTTATGTTGTCAAAATCGGCAACAGCTGGTATGTTGACAACTCAAACACAGACACAACTTCGCTTTATATAACAAAAGCTTAAAAACAATTTTATGGGGGCGGATAATTTCCGCTCCCTGTTTTTTTGGTAAATGTTTACAAATCTGTTACAATTTTTACAAAATAGCAACATAAAACACTTGATATTTGCTCGTAATTGTTATATTATATATTTAATTATTGGGTAAAACCGCATATTACGATTTTTATTACTTAATATAACAAACACGAAAAGATAGGAGTGAGAGCTGTGATAGAATTCAGAGATGTTACAAAAATCTACGGCAGCAACGATACTCACGCCCTTGAAAATGTAAACATCAAAATCGAGGACGGAGAGTTTGTATTTATAGTCGGCTCATCGGGTGCAGGTAAAAGTACATTTTTAAAACTTATCATGCACGAGGAAAAACCGACATCAGGCGAAGTAATTGTAAACGGCTACGCATCAACAAAGATGAAAAAGCGTCAAGTACCGTATTACAGAAGAACAATGGGTATAGTTTTCCAAGATTTCAGAATTATACCTAAAATGAGCGTGTACGACAATGTTGCATTTGCAATGCGTGTTATCGGCACAAAAGAAAAGGATATAAGAAAAAGAGTACCATACATTCTTCAGCTTGTAGGACTCAGCCAAAAGGCACGCTCAATGCCAAACGAACTTTCGGGCGGTGAACAGCAGAGAGTTTCGCTTGCAAGAGCACTTGTTAACAATCCGGACCTCATCATCGCCGATGAGCCTACCGGTAATGTTGACCCGGAGATGAGCCACGAGATTGTTGAGTTGCTTACAAAAATCAACAACAACGGCACAACGGTTGTAATGGTTACTCACGAGCACGATCTTGTGCGTACATTCCAACGCCGAGTTATCGTTATTCAAAAGGGCAAGGTTGTATCCGATACACCTGACCCAACATTTGCAAAATTCAAAACCAAAGAAACAAAGAAAGAAAACGATATGTTCTATTATGAGCAGGATGTCAAGAACGAAAATTTGACAGAAGTTTTTGAAGATTTGGAAGAAAACAGCGCAGAGCCGCAAAGCGATGAAAACAAAAAAGAAAACATCGGCTCCGTTGCGGATGAGTCATCCGAGGGTACGGTTGACCTCAACGAATTGGCACAGGGAGGTGAGCAGTAATGTCGGGAGCAAGTTTCAGATACCTTGTAAAAGAGGGCTTTCGTAACACTTGGACAAACCGTATGATGTCGGTTGCATCAATTTGCGTATTGCTCAGTTGTTTGGTGCTCATCGGTTCGGCATCTATGATATTTTTGAACATCAACTCGCTTGTTCAAAAAATCGAAGATGAAAATGTAATCATGGTGTATATCGATGACAAAGCAACAGACGCCGATATTGATGAAATGGGCATTCAGCTTAACAAAATCAATAATGTGCAAAAAATCGAATTTGTTGCCAAGGAAGACGCTTGGGCAGAGCAGATTGCCACAATGGATGACGCACAGGCAGAATTTTTTACCGAAACAACCGATGAAATTCCTCTTCCGGACGCATATAAGGTTACGGTTAAGGACTTAACAAAATTTTCAAATACGGTTAAAAAAATCAAAAAGCTTGACCATGTCTACACAGTAAGACAAAACACCGACCTTGCAAAGAAGCTTGCAAAGCTTTCTAACGGTATAAGTATTATTTCAATAGTAATTATTGCCGTACTGTTTGCAATTTCGTTGTTCATCATTTCAAACACAATCAAACTTACGGTATATTCACGCCGACTTGAAATCAGCATTATGAAATCTGTCGGTGCAACAAACAGCTTTGTTCAGCTTCCGTTTGTTGTTGAGGGTATAATCCTCGGCGTTGTGGCAGGTGCTCTGTCGTTGTTCGCCGTTTGGGGAATATACGAGCTTGCCATCAGCCGATTCGGCGATGTGTTCAGCTCAATAGGATTGGTTCCGCTCAATTTTGTTGATTACGCATTGCCTATGCTCGGCATATTCGTTGCAATAGGCATTGTCAGCGGTGTCGGCGGTTCGCTCATCACCATGAGAAAATATCTTACAAAGGAAGGCAGTGAGATAAGTGCAGTTTAAATTTAAAAAAATAATTTCCGTTATTTTGTCATGTGCATTTGCCTTCAGCATTGTCGGAGGAACTTCAACCTCATATGCCGCAAGCACTTCTGCACTCCGTGACAAAAAGCAAAAAATTCAAAATCAGATTGACGCAGCTCAATCAAAAATCAACAAGCTTTCGGGTCAAAAAAAGGATACCGAGGAATACATATCCGCACTTGATACCAAAATTCAGGCACTCAAGGACAAGATAAGCACCCTCAAATCCGAAGCAAACGACTTGCAAAAAAGCATTAACACCGTTACAAACAAAATCAACGATACTAAAAATCAAATCGACAAAATCCAGTCCGATATTGACGCAAAGCAGGCTGAATTTGACAAAACCTTTGACGAATACTGCCAAAGACTCCGTGCGATGTATGTATCGGGTCATGCAAGCAACCTTGAGGTTTTGCTTACAAGCAGTGACATCAGTTCAATCCTTACCCGTTCCGAAATGATTAAATCCGTTTCAAAAAAGGACAGTGAAACGCTCAATGAACTTATGGATAAAATGAACGAGATTGAAAAGGACAAGGCTGATTTGGAAAAGAAGCGTCTTGACCTCAAAGATGACAAGGCAAAACTTCAAAGTCAAAAGGACAAGCTTGACAGCAACATTGCAACCGTTAACGCATCAAAGACCGAGCTTGACAAGGAAATAAACGAAGCAAATTCTATGATGCGTAAACTCAACAGCCAAACAGCCGAATATCAGGAAAGTATTTCTGACAACGAGGACGAAATTGCAAAAATCGAAGCACAAATTGCGGCTGAAATCCGCAAGGCTCAGGCATCATCATCTGTTAACACAGGTTCAAGCAGCGGTTCATACGGCAGCGGCGCTTACAGCGGAACACTCGGTTATCCAACAAGTTCTCGCAGAGTATCGGCAGGCTACCCTAACTATTCAAGCGGTCGTTACCACGGCGGCGTTGACTTCCCTGTTCCGTCAGGTTCACCTGTTCATGCTGCTGCATCCGGCACGGTAATCATCGCAAAGAACCTCAATTACAGCTACGGTCACTATCTTGTAATCGACCACGGCAACGGACTTTCAACCCTTTATGCACACAACACCACACTTCTTGTAGGTGTAGGCTCACATGTAACAAAAGGTCAGGTTATCGCACGAAGCGGTTCAACCGGCAATTCAACAGGTCCGCACTGTCACTTTGAGGTGCGTGTAAACGGCACAAGAGTTAACCCGTTCAATTATTTATAAACAGACTGTCGATAAAGCCCCTGAACCACGCCAAAATTATATTAATACACATTAATTAAAATAGGCTTACCTATCTCGGAATACTATTAATTTAATAATATTAATTAAAGAAAAGTGCCGCAAACATCGAGTTTGCGGTACTTTTGGCGTTTTCCGTTTTTTGCTCAGTCGAGGTATTTATATACATCTTCCTTCGCAAGAAAACGAAATTCAGAACCTTTCTCAACAGCCTACAACATGTCAAAACTCTCCTTTTTATTAAGGAGAGTTTTTTGCTGTTTCGTTCCCGTTTTTTTAATATAATGTAAAAAATATGAAAAATACATAATTTACCTTTTACTTATAATAATAATTGTGGTAAAATTATTATGTAGATTTTTACGGAGGTGCAAAATATGAAGAAGTATACAAAAAAACTCATTTCTGTTTTAATGAGTGCGTGCTTAATATGCACAAGTGCGGCAATTTGCACACCCGTTGGAGCGAGCACTGCAAAAGCCGTAACCAAATCTCAGGAACAGCGAAAAGAAGAACTTGAAAAGAAACTTGAGGAAACAAACAAAAAGCTGAAAGAACTCGGCAAAGAAAAACAGGACACACAGGAATATCTTAATGTTATTGACACAAAGCTGGACACGCTGAAAGAACAATATTCCATCACTCTTAACGATGTTAACCAAACAGAAAACAGAGTTAACCAAACAGAAAAAAACATTCAAACAAATACAAAGACTTTGGCTGACATCGAATCCGACCTCAAAACAATGACAGCAAACACACAGCAGCTTGAAAGCGACTATACGGAAGTTCAACAAAAATACTGTCAAAGAATGAGAGCGATATACATCAGCGGCGAAACAGAAAGTGTGCTTTCATTTTTGCTTTCGGCTGACGGAATAGAAAACTTTTTGACAAGACTTGAAATGGTTGCCGCCGTATCAAGAAAAGACGGCAAACTTATGCAGGATGTTAATGCCAAAATTACCGAACTTCAAGAATCACAAAAAAGGCTCAACAAAAAGCAAGAAGAACTTAACAAAACACAAAAGGTGCTTAAATCCGATACGGAAAGTTTAAAAATTCAACAAGTATCGCTAAACCAAAAAGAAGCCGAAATGAAAAAGAAAAAAACGGCTATGGAAAAACAGCAAACAGAAGCAAATACCGTTCTTCAGCAAATCAACGACAAAACAAAGGAATATTCAGAGCTTCATGATATGACGCAGGAAGAGATTGACCAAATCGACAGCGACATTCAGGCGGCCATCAAAAAATATCAAAACAAGCAAACAACCACTAAAAAGGCTACAACGAAAAAGCCTACCACAACAAAAAAACCAACCACGACCAAGCATACCACGACCAAGAAAAACGAAACAACCACAAAGGTAACGACCACAGAGGAAGAAACGGAAGAAACAACCGAGGATATAGGTTCAGAGTTTATCAATATGACCTATCCATGCCCTGATTACACAAGAATCACCTGTGCATACGGTGCATATAGGGGTCATACCGGATGCGACTTTTCAACAGGCGGCACAACAGGTCACAAGATTGTTGCGGCAGACAGCGGTACGGTTATCATCTCTAAGGACATTACCTGCAACAGAAACACATGCAAAAAAAGCTACCACGGCGGCGGATATTGCAGCTACGGCAGATACATCGTTATTATGCATGACAAGCCAAACAAAAACGGCGAAACGGTATACACGCTTTATGCACACAACAGCGTTCGCTCGGTGTCGGCAGGTCAGCATGTAAGCAAGGGTCAACAAATCGCACTCAGCGGTTCAACAGGCAACTCAACAGGTCCTCACCTTCATTTTGAAGTAAGACTCGGTGACGGCTCATACAGCAGTTGCACAAATCCTGCACATTATTTACCTTAATATAAAATCTAAGCAAAACAAGGGGCGTTTCATTTTGAAACCGATTATAAAAAAATCACTCGCAATATTAATATCTTTAGCTATGCTGTCAACAGGCGGAATCAGTGCATTTGCCGCTGAAAATACAACGGCAAACCCAAGCACACAAAAGGCCGCCTCCGCTGCCGAAGCAACAACGGAGTTAACCACGCAATCACCAGAAGAAGCCTTAAATCAGCAAAAAACCGACCTTGAGGCAAAACTCAAGGAAAGTGAAGAAAAGCTTGCAAAATACAAAAAAAGTCAAATGGCGACCGAGGAATACATCAACTCACTTGATGAAAAAATCGGCTATATGAACCAAGATTTGGGCGTGCTTGACAACCAAATTTCAACTGCAAGAGCAAAAATCAAAGGCTTAAAAAAAGAAACAAAAGAACTGAAAAAAGCAATCAAAAGCGTTCAAAAACAATATGACAAAACAAACGGCGAGATTGAAAAGTTAAACAAAAAATTCAAAAAAACCTACAATGCTTACTGCTTGAGAATGAGAGCAATGTACATATCGGGTTCGGACAGCATTTTGGTGGCTCTTTTTACAAGCAAGGACATCAGTCAGTTTTTATCACGCTACGAAATGATAAAAGCCGTTTCAAAATCGGATGCCAAGCTCCTTAAAGAAGCAAAGAAAAAGACAAAAGAAATTAATGCGAAAAGCAAAGAAATCGCCAAGCAAAAAGCCACACTTGAAAACAGCAAGACAGTTCTTGACGAAAAAACCGCCATCATCGAAAAAGAGCGTGACGGAATTGAAAGCAAGCAGGCTGAAATTGCACAAAAGAAGATTATACTTGCACAGGACAGAGCCGAGAGTGACTCGCTTCTTGCCGAATATGCACAAAAAACTCAAATGTACAGCGAATACAAATATGAGGATGAAGAACTCTTGAAACAGGTTGACAACGAAATCAACAGCGTTTTAAGCGGTCTTAAAACTCCCGAAGAAGCTACAACGGCAGTAAAATCTGATAAGAACGGCAACAAGCACACAACCTCTGCCGACAGCAACACTTCCCCGCTGTATTACAATTCGGCGGCTGTGCTCAATTTAACCTATCCCGCTCCGGGACATTATTCAATTTCCTGCGGCTTTGGTCATTACAGCTCGGGCAAGCCACACACCGGCACGGACTATCCTTACCCGGTCGGCTCAAAAGTTGTTGCCGCACAAAAGGGTATTGTTATCAAAACAAGAGAACTCAATTATTCATACGGCAAATATGTTATGATTTACCACGGCACGGATAATCTCGGCAGAAAAATCGTAACACTTTACGCCCACAATTCACAGCTTCTTGTAAGCACGGGTCAAACCGTTAAAAAAGGTCAGCAAATTGCAAGAGGCGGTTCAACAGGCAACTCAACAGGTCCGCACTGCCACTTTGAACTTATCGTTGACGGCAACAAAGTAAATTCGGGACCGTATCTCAGCAAATAAAATGAACAAAATTAACTTCCAAAAAGAATTAGACAAAATAATCGATAACTTAAACGGCGAAGTGCCAAAACTCTTTTTGCATTCCTGCTGTGCACCGTGCTCAAGCTATACGCTTGAATATCTGAGCAATTACTTTGACATCACAGTGTACTACTTCAATCCCAATATTTCGCCGAAAGAAGAATTTGACAAAAGATTTGCCGAGCAAAAAAGGTTGATTGAAGAATTACCGGCAAAACACCCGATTAAATTGGTGCTCGGAGAATATGATTACAGCGACTTTTTAAGCATTGCGAAAGGCTACGAGGACATTCCCGAAGGCGGTGAGCGTTGCTTCAGGTGCTACCGTATGCGACTTGAAAGCACAGCAAAACTTGCAAAAGAGCAAGGCTTTGATTATTTTTGCACAACTCTTTCAATCAGTCCCCTTAAAAACAGCCAAAAGATTAATCAAATAGGCTTTGAAGTTGCGGAAAAGTACGGCATAAAATGGTTGCCGTCCGACTTCAAAAAGAAAGAGGGCTACAAGCGTTCTATCGAACTAAGCAAAGAATACAGCCTGTACAGACAGAATTTCTGCGGCTGTGTTTTTTCAAAGGAGAAAACAGATGAATAAACCGTTGGCAGACAGAATAAGACCAACCGAACTAAAAGATGTAGTTGGGCAAAAGCACCTGCTATCCCCCGACAAAGCACTTTACAATATGATACAAAACGGCGACATACCAAACCTGATATTCTACGGACCTTCAGGCGTCGGCAAAACAACGGTCGCCTCAATCATAGCAAACAAAACAAAGCGTGCGTTGAGAAAACTCAACGGCACTTCCGCATCAACGCAGGATATAAAAGATATTGTGTCCGAAATAGGCACTTTTTCCGCACCAAACGGAATTTTGCTTTATCTTGACGAAATACAATATTTCAACAAGCGCCAACAGCAATCGCTCCTTGAATACATAGAAAACGGCAAAATAACACTTATTGCCTCCACCACCGAAAATCCATATTTTTATGTGTATTCGGCTATACTTTCCCGTTCTACGGTATTTGAATTTAAGGCACTCAATTATACGGATATTATCCCCGCAGTTGAGCGAGGTTTTAAGTTTTTGGAAGAAGAAAACGACCTCAAAATCACCTACTCCGACGATGTGGTTAAAAAAATCGCACAGGGTTGCGGCGGCGATGTACGCAAAGCACTCAACAGCGTGGAAAATTGCTACTTTGCAACGCCGACAATTAACGGTGTAAAAGCCGTAAGCATTGAAACTGCGGAGGAACTGACGCAAAAATCCGCCATGCGATACGACAAAGACGGCGACGAGCACTACGACATTGTATCGGCATACCAAAAAAGTATGAGAGGTTCGGACACAAATGCCGCACTTCACTACCTTGCAAGACTGCTTGAAGCCGGTGATTTGCCGTCGGCTTGCAGACGACTTATGGTGTGCGCCTGCGAAGATGTGGGACTTGCATATCCACAGATTATTCCGATTGTCAAGGCGGCGGTTGATGCGGCAATGATGGTCGGCTTGCCGGAGGCAAGAATTCCGCTTGCAGATGCAGTCATTCTTGTTGCCGAGTCGCCAAAATCAAACAGCGCCTACGAAGCGATAAACACAGCAATGGCGGATGTGAAAAAAGGCAATTTCGGTCCTATTCCCCGACAGCTTCAAAACAAGCATTACGACGGCGAGGACGCAGAAATCAAAGGACAACACTATGTTTATCCTCACGATTGCCCAAATCATTGGACAGAGCAACAATATCTGCCCGACAAATTAAAAAACACAAAATACTACGAATACGGAACAAACAAAAACGAACAGGCTCACAAAGAATATTGGAGCAGAATAAAAGGCGAAAAATGACGAAAAAAGAAAGAGCGCAAAACGCAATAGAGGTTCTCAAAAAAGAATATCCCGAAGCAATTTGCTCGCTCAATTCGTCAAACCCGTTTGAACTTTTGGTGGCGGTAAGGCTGTCGGCACAATGCACGGACGCAAGAGTAAATCTCGTCACCCCTGCACTGTTTGCAAAATATAAAACGCTTGACGACTACTGCAACGCCGATGTCAAGGACATCGAAGAAATTATCCGTTCCTGCGGATTTTACAAAAGCAAGGCGGCTTCCATAATTGATATGGCAAAAGGCGTGCGTGACCGCTTCGGCGGAGTTGTGCCGGACAATATTGACGACTTAATCACGCTTAACGGTGTGGGCAGAAAAACAGCAAACCTCATTGTCGGCGATGTTTACGGCAAAGAATCGATAGTTGTTGATACACATATGATAAGAATTGCAAACCGAATAGGTCTTGTGAATGAAAAAGACCCGAAAAAAATCGAGTTTGCTCTCAAAAAAATAATACCGAGTGAAGAAGGCTCGGGTTTCTGTCACAGGATAGTGCTTTTCGGCAGAGATATATGCTCGGCAAGAAAACCGAAATGCGAAATCTGCCCTATGGAATATAACTGCAAAAAGGTTGGACTAAAATAATGAACAAGGAAAACATTATATTAATCGGAATGCCCGGCAGCGGCAAAAGTACATGCGGCGTGCTTGCTGCCAAGGCTCTGCTGAAGAATTTTTTTGACACAGACTTGCTGTTTCAGGGGCTTGAAGAAAAGAAACTTCAGGACATCATTGACGAAAACGGCATTGAATACTTTTTGAAAGCGGAGGAACGCACGATTTTGTCACTTGACATAAACGCAACGGTTGTTGCGACCGGCGGAAGCGTTGTTTACAGCGACAAATCAATGCAGCACCTCAAAAAAAGCGGCAAGATAATTTTCTTAAACCTCAGCTACGACACTATGGTTGACAGAATAAAAAACATCACCACACGAGGAGTAGTTGTAAGAAAAGGCAGTTCGCTCAAAGATATGTACAACGAAAGACTGCCTATGTACCAAAAGTGGGCAGATGTTGTTATAGACTGCGACAGCAACACGGTTGAACAAACAGTTGCAAAAATCGTTGAGGCGGCAGAGAAATAAAAAACTCTTGATTTAATACCTTTAAAATGGTATGATAGTTTAAATATTCAAATATTATAATTTATAGGAGGTTGTTATGAAAGAATACGGAGAAAAATTTGTAAAAGAAGGACTTACATTTGACGATGTTTTGCTTATCCCTGCAAAATCCGATGTAACCCCGGACGGTGTGTCGCTCAAGACAAAGCTTACAAAAGACATCAGTCTTAACATTCCGCTTATGACTGCGGCTATGGACACTGTAACCGAATCAAGAATGGCTATTGCCATTGCCCGTGAAGGCGGTATCGGTGTTATCCACAAAAATATGACTATCGAAGAACAGGCTACCGAAGTTGACAAGGTTAAAAGAAGCGAAAACGGCGTTATTCTCAATCCGTTTTATCTCTCCCCTCATCACAGCGTAAAAGACGCAGATATGTTGATGGGTAAATACAAAATCAGCGGTGTTCCGATTTGCGAGGACGACGGCACTCTTGTAGGTATTCTTACAAACCGTGACCTTCGTTTTATCCAAGATTACAGTGTAAAAATTTCTACCGTAATGACTCCTAAAGAAGAGCTTATCACAGCAGTTGCAGGCACAACTCTTGAAGAAGCAAAAAATATCTTGATGAAGTCAAAAGTTGAAAAACTTCCTCTTATTGACGAAAACGGCAAGCTCACAGGTCTTGTAACAATCAAGGACATTGAAAAAGCCGTTAAATATCCAAACACAGCCCGTGACAGCAAGGACAGACTTCTTTGCGCAGCCGCTCTCGGTGTAACAGACGATGTACTTATCCGTGCACAGGCTCTTTATGAAGCAGGCGTTGACGCATTTGTTCTTGACTCGGCTCACGGTCATTCAGAAAACATCATCAGAAATGTTACAAAAGTTAAGGAAGCATTTCCTGATGTATCACTTATCGCAGGTAATGTTGCAACAGCAGAAGCTACCGAAGCACTCATCAAAGCAGGTGCGGACGCTGTTAAAATCGGTATCGGTCCGGGTTCTATCTGCACAACCCGTATTGTTGCAGGTATCGGTGTACCGCAGATTACAGCTATTTACGATTCGGCTGCTATGGCTGACAAGTACGGCGTACCTGTAATCGCAGACGGCGGTATCAAGTATTCGGGCGAAATTGTTAAAGCTCTTGCCGCAGGCGGCAGCGTTGTTATGGTTGGCTCGCTTGTTGCAGGTTGTGACGAAGCTCCGGGCGAAACAGAAATTTACCAAGGCCGTCAATTCAAGGTATATCGTGGTATGGGCTCACTCGGTGCTATGAATCACGGCTCTGCCGACAGATACTTCCAAAAGGGTTCAAAGAAATTTGTTCCTGAAGGCGTTGAAGGTCGTGTCCCTTACAAGGGAGCAGTTTCCGACACCATCTATCAAATGATGGGCGGCTTGCGTTCGGGTATGGGTTATGTGGGTTGCCACACAATCGAAGAACTCCGCCAAAACGCACAGTTCATCAGAATTACCGGTGCAGGTCTTGTTGAATCGCATCCACACGATGTTTACATCACCAAGGAAGCACCAAACTATTCGGGAAATAAATAAGATTACATCAATCACACAAAAACCGCCGGCAAAAATGCAGACGGTTTGATATTCCGACAGGGTGAATATATGACCAGAAAAGAAAAACGCAAAAAGCGAATAGAAAAATTCAAGCGATTTTTAAAACGGAATATGACACCCACATGGGCAAAACGATTCAGCTATCAGGTTATAGCTTTTATTATCAGTGTTTCAATGGTTGTAGGAGTTGTGGTTTATGCCTTTAACAAAACCTATGATGAGCGAAAGCTGACTTTTGTTGATGGCTTCACCATAACGGCACACACGGGTGCATACGACACTCCCGACAATTCAATGGAATCGCTTGAGGCGGCAATTAAACACGGTGACGAATCGTTTGAAATAAATGTTCGGCAACGACCTAACGGAATTGTTGTTATGAGCAACGACATCATCAACACAAATTCGGACGGAACGGAAATTACAGCCGCATTTAAAAAGGTTAAGCAAACAAATATGCGTCTGAATCTCGACATAAGAGAAACGAGAGTTCTCAAAACCCTGCACGATTTAATTGTTGATTACGGCTTAACCGACCGTGTTGTGCTCACGGGAATTGAAGTTTTTCAAGCCGACAAGGTCAAGGAAAACTGCCCGGGAATTGAATATTATGTCAATTATATGCCAAGCAGAATCAATATTTTTACCGAAGAGTATCAGCAAAAAATAATTGATATGCTTGAAAAAACAGGTGCAGTCGGCATAAACTGCAATTACAAATACGCTTCAAGGACGCTGTCAAATCTGCTCCACAAAAACGGCTACAAACTCTCTATTTGGACAGTTGACAGAAAATACCAAATCAAGCGTGCACTTGTAAACACAGCCGACAACATCACTACCCACCATCCGGATAAGGTTCAAAACATTATCAACAAATGGGGAAAATAAAAAGCCGAGAAATCCTCGGCTTTTATATTTTATTGACATACACTTCCTAATACTGTATAATCTACACGGACAAAGGAAACTATCGATTAACGGTAGGCGGTTAGCTCTCTATCCGGAGGGCAATGCCCTCTAATATCAATTAGGGGGTGATGCTATGGAATATTTAACTTTTATAGTAATTATTCTTTTTGCAGCTACAGGCTACATAATAAGCATAAAAAAATAACCGCCCCACTGCCATAGGATCGGTTATTTAAACATCTTATGAGCTGACCGTCTATCCGATAAGCCCTTTGTCTATTATTATATTATCACAACACATTATTTTTGTCAACATAACGCAACGCAAAAATATTATTTTAATATCGACAGCCACTTGTCTGTAAGTTCAAATGTGTCATTTTCAAAAAGGCTGTTGTGAAGCCTGAAAACCATATCAACAAACAGGAGCGATTCTATTCTCTCCTTTGATGAAAGCGGAGCAAAGTATTCCACAAGCTCGGCTTTTTTCTTTTGCACATCTTCGTTTGTATCGGTAAGTTCGGTGCCGATAAATCGAACAATGTCAAGTTCAAGCGGTGCAATATAGCCAATCGGGTCAATCGCCGTAATAAGTTCACCGCTCTTCATAATGTTGTACCTGTGCATATCACCGTGAACAAGGCAAAATTCGTCATTAGCAAACACATCGTCATACAGTTCGTTGGCTTGAGTTACAAGCTGCATAATTTCTTCATTGCGGTAAGAAAACTTGTTTTCGTCAAGTTTGCCATGCAAAATATCAGAATAATTATGGAACTTGTGAACATCATTTTCACTGATTTTTATATCCTTGTAACTGTTAAGTGCCTTCTCAAAAAAGTCCAAAACAGTGGTATCATTTTTATCAAATTGTGGCAAATCGCTGTCCATTTGCTGCATAAGAATTGCCGAACAGGTGTCGTCATAATCATAAAGTTCGCACATAAATGTTGCCGGCAAAGTTTGATAACAGCTTCTCTCAGGCTCGTATCTTTCAATAAACGGCGGAATCATTTTCAAAACACAATCGCCGTACTTAATGCTTTTTGCCAAAAAGATAATGCCGAAATGCGAAGTTTTTACAACTCTGTAATCGGTTATCTGCCACTTTTTAAGAAGATTGGGGATTTCCTTTTCAAGGCGACGGGTCCAATTTTTTGTTTGCGACGGATAATTTTCAAACAAATATCTGTTAAGTCTGCTTACACTGTTAAAAATATCCTTGTAGTCAACATTATTGTCCCTTGCATTGATAAGGGCTTCAAGATACTTTAAGTCCGCAGGATAAGTAAGCTTAAAATTATTGTTAAAATCAAAATAAAGCTTGATTTTGCTGTTTTCGGGCAACTGCTGAGTTACTTCTGTAAGCTTGCTTTCAGGGTCAAAATTATCATAAAGCAGTTTGAAATCAAAGCCCTCCGGCGACTGCATAAGATAATACCTGTCACGGTAAACCTTTTGAATATCATAGCATCCGAGCGAATCGGTAATTGCCTGAGCGGTTACCACTGCCGCATTATCATCAAGAAAAGCAAAATACTTATCCATAAGTTCACCCGTAATCATCGGACGAACCGCATCACAAACAATAACCTTGTCGCAATCATAATTGTCATTGATGTATTGAAGTGCATTAACAAGCGAATAATTGCGTGTTTCGCCGCCGTTTACAAAATCAACTCTGTCATCAGCCGCAAGATTTGTAAGATAGCTTTTGTTTGCCTCAATATTTGTAACAATCAAAACCTTATCAACGGTTTTTGCCTCAAAAATAGCGTCAACAACATATTCAATTACCATTTTGCCGTTTATTTTATGGAACTGCTTTGGCACATTTGAGCCAAAGCGTGAGCCGACACCGCTCGCAAGAATTACAACTACATTCATACTATATCCTTATTTTTTAGAGAAAAGTCGCTTAAAGAATGACGGCTTTTCTTCTTTTTTACTGTCTGCCAAAACGGCATCTATAACTCGCTTTGAATTGTTTTTATCAATATTAACAAAGAAGTTTGTTACTCTGTCGATATAATCGTTTTCGCAATCTTTATCAATAATCTTGATAAGTGCGTCAACCGCACTGTCCAAGTCATAACAAACAGGACCGAAGCCGTCTCTTTCGTATTCAAAGAAGCCCTTGTCATAAGTTTGCGTTTCGTAAAACTCTTCCTTATCAAACTGAGTATAAACAATCGGCTTTTTGAGATAAGCAAAGTCAAATGCAATGGTTGAATAGTCGGTTACCATAACCGATGATTCGGCAAATACCTTATTGTAATTGATAAAGCCCTCATTAATTGCAAACACATCGTTTTTCTTAAAGTCAACAGCCTGCTTCCTGAAAATAGGATGAAGGCAGAACAAACCGGTATAACCCTTTTCTCTCATCTTTGCAAGCAAACGCTCATCATTGATAAGTCCGTTGTAGAACTTATAATAATCCGTATTTACAAAGCCGTCATAATAAACGCTTGAGGTCTTGTCGTCATAAGCACCCTTGATGCTCTTTCGCCAAGACGGAAGCACAAGAAGTTGCTTTTTTCTGTCATCATACAGTGCATCAAAACGAGGAAGTCCCGTAATTACGCATTGGTCGGCAGTCATATTGTATCTGCCGTCAATAATTGCCTGACGCTCGTTTACACCCGTATTAAAGAAAATTTTAATATTTTTATTGTAGTGATTAAGCCAAACCGAGCAGTCACCGCAGTTTACACCGTGATTCATAAAATAAAAATCAAAGTGGTACATATCTACAAAATACGGCCTGTCGTCCTCAAATGCGTTAATTGTAAACTCACCTGCGCTTGATGAAACGATTTTGTCCGCAAGGAGAAAATAATACTTAAACTCGGTATCCTCAAAATACACAACCTCACCGATTGCTTCAAGGCGGTTTTTAACCTCATCGCTTGCCGCTCTGCCGATTGTAAATATCGGTCTTACACCGTCCGGAGTGTGCTCGCTGATATACTTAAATACCACTTCACCGCTGTCACCGGCATTGTCGATTCTGTCGGAGAAAAGCCAAACACTGCCCTTTTTCTCCTGCTCTTTTTTAAATTTCGGGAAGCCTGCTCTTATTTCGGCAAGGTCATCTCTGCCGATTTCTTTAAGATAATCAACGCAAGCTTTTTCAGCATTTTCCACATAAGCTTTAAGGTCTTTAGGAACAGAAACCTTAATTGCCTTACGCATACTTCTTACAACATATTTGCCGTAAACTTCATATGACGGCTTAAACAGATTTTTAGTAGAAATAAACTTGCTGTATGACATTGAAACCGATGTTTCATTACCGCCGTATGAAATGTACGGTCTAAAGCAAATCTCGGTTTGCTTTACGCCTTTAAGGCTGAATTCACATTTGCAAAGATAATAATAGCTCGGATGTCCGAGTTTACCGACAACATTGGATGGGTCGTAAGGTACAAGTTCAGGTGTTACCTCTTGCTCGCCAAAGCGAAATTTAAAGCTGACTTTGCCGTCCTTTGTGCATCTGAAAAGCCATTGTGCAACAAACACATCAACAAAAAGCTTATCGTCTTTTACATCAAGAGCAGCAATTTTGCACACCTTACCCTTTTGATTAGGCAAACAAAGTGACCACATATCCTTGTAATGAAGCGTGCCTGTTTCGGCATCAAAATCTATAAGTTCAAACAAGGTTTTTCCGTACTTAATTTTGAAAGCCTCGTTTTTCTTAAACATTGTCTTGTGCTTCGGATTGTTGAGAAGAATATAATCATCAATTCTGTCAAGGAGCATTTTAACTCTTTCAAGATATTCTTTTTGCTCCTGCTCATCAAGCACCTCAAGATAATAATCGTGACCGATTCTCCAATAAAGGTCATAAGCAATCATTGACTGAACATAAGGAATAACCTCACCGTACATCTCTTCGCAATATTTCATAAGCTCCATATGGTAATAAACAAGCGAATTGATATAAAACGATTTGTCAAAAATTTGATTGTTAACGGCAGAATCGCCCAAATTACGGCGTCTGTAAAGATATAGAGCCTCGCAAATAAGACCGACCTTTTTCTTTTTGAGCATAATCTTGTTGATAAAGGTTGAGTCCTCGCCAAACTTTAATCTGCTGTCAAATCTTACATCACCGAGTGCATCGCTTCGGATAAATGTTGTAGCGGCTGTTGACTGAACAGAAAACCACTCTTCCTTGTTTTCAAGATCGGCAACTCTTGTGCCGTTTTTAAACTTGTAATCAAGCGAATGAAAATCATCATTTTCTTCAAAAAACTGAATTCTTGCGGCAAGCACATCAATCTCGTCATAATGTTCTTCAAAAAATTTATACGCATTTTCAAATGACGAAAGTTCCCACTTGTCATCAGGGTCAAGGAAAGTGATATACTTTGCATCAACATACTGAAAAGCAGTATTTCTTGCATTGCTTACGCCGCCGTTAGGTATCTTTTGATACACAATATTATCCGGATACATTTCCTTATACTTGAGGCAAATTGCCTCGCTGTTGTCAGGAGAGCCGTCGTTAATCATAATAAGCTGAATTTTGTCAAAGCCTATCGTTTGATTAACAAGTGACAAAATCGCCTCTTCGATATAATCCTCTACATTGTAAATCGGCATAATTACCGAAAACAAAAACTTATTCTCATCTTTAGTCATACTATTTCTCCCAATAAACGAATTGTGCTTTGTACCAAAGCATTAAAATACATCATAATAATATCACAGAAAAAAGGTATTTTCAACCATATTATAATAAGTATATACTAAAAACTTATAATTAAAGAGTGTATATATAACTTTTTTGTGTATAATTTGTCAAAAAATGCTTAATATTTATATTTTTACTTGAATACAAGAAACTTATTGGGTATAATAAAGACGGTAAATTTTAAAAATTTATTCTAAATTAAAAGTAAGGAGTTTAGAAAATGGTTTATTCACATGAAGTTGAAACAATGTGTCCTGTAGCACAGGGCGTTGCTCACGGTGCTGCTCCTATCCCGGAAGAAGCAAAGTGGGTTAAGGCAAAGGAAATCAAGGATATTTCCGGCTTTACACACGGTGTAGGTTGGTGTGCTCCACAGCAGGGTACTTGCAAGCTCACACTTAATGTTAAAAACGGCGTAATTGAAGAAGCTCTTGTAGAAACAATCGGTTGCTCAGGTATGACTCACTCTGCTGCTATGGCATCAGAAATCCTCCCTGGCAGAACAATTCTTGAAGCTCTCAACACAGACCTTGTTTGTGACGCTATCAATACAGCAATGAGAGAACTCTTCCTCCAAATCGTTTACGGTCGTACACAGAGTGCTTTCTCTGATGACGGTTTGGTAATCGGTGCAGGTCTTGAGGATCTCGGTAAAGGTCTTCGTTCACAGGTTGGTACTATGTACGGTACTCGCAAGGCAGGTCCTCGCTACCTCGAAATGACAGACGGTTATGTAACAGGCATTGCTCTTGATGAGGACAACGAAATCATCGGCTACAAGTTCGTTAACTTCGGCAAGATGATGGACTTCATCAAAGCAGGCGACGATGCAAACACAGCATTTGAAAAGGCTCAGGGTCAATACGGCCGTGTTGCTGACGCTGTTAAGGTTATCGACCCAAGAAAAGAATAAGAGTAGGAGGATATTATAATGGCTTTATTTGAATCATATGAAAGAAGAGAAAAGCAAATCCTTGCTGTTCTTGAAAAATACGATATTAAATCAATCGAAGAGTGCAGAGAAATCTGCCAGGCTAAGGGTTTTGACCCTTACAAAATCGTTGAAGGTATTCAGCCAATCTGCTTTGAAAACGCAAAGTGGGCATACACAGTTGGTTGTGCAATCGCTCTCAAAAAGGGCGTAAAGTCAGCTGCTGAAGCTGCTGCCGCTATCGGCGAAGGTCTTCAGTCATTCTGCATCCCTGGTTCTGTTGCCGATCAGCGTAAGGTTGGTCTTGGCCACGGTAACCTCGGCAAGATGCTCCTTGAAGAAGAAACAGAATGCTTTGCATTCCTTGCAGGTCACGAATCATTCGCTGCCGCTGAGGGTGCTATCGGTATTGCTGAAAAGGCAAACAAGGTTAGACAAAAGCCTCTCCGTGTTATCCTTAACGGTCTTGGCAAGGACGCTGCACAGATTATCGCAAGAATCAACGGCTTCACATATATTGAAACCGAGATGGATTACTACACAGGCGAAGTTAAGGAAGTATTCCGCAAAGCATATTCAGACGGTCTTCGTGCAAAGGTTAACTGCTACGGCGCAAACGATGTAACAGAAGGCGTTGCAATCATGTGGAAAGAGAATGTTGATGTTTCTATTACAGGTAACTCAACAAACCCAACAAGATTCCAGCACCCTGTTGCAGGCACATATAAGAAAGAAAGACTTGAAGCAGGCAAAAAGTACTTCTCAGTTGCTTCAGGTGGTGGTACAGGTCGTACACTTCACCCTGATAATATGGCTGCAGGTCCTGCATCATACGGTATGACAGACACAATGGGTCGTATGCACTCAGACGCACAGTTCGCAGGTTCTTCATCAGTTCCTGCTCACGTTGAGATGATGGGTCTTATCGGTATGGGTAACAATCCTATGGTTGGTGCTACCGTAGCTTGTGCAGTTGCTGTCGCAGAGGCTCTCTAATAAAGGGTTTCGGGACTTTTAGCAGTCTTGACACAACCGCAAAAATTTGACGAAAAATTACGCTTGGGATTCCTCTCCCAAGCGTTTTTTATTATAGCCAAAATAATTATGTTGTGATATAATTAACGCATAAGTTAAAAACCTAAATAAAAAATCAACAATAATCAAATTTAGTAAGACTGTCACAACAGTATTTACATTAATAGGATTGGAGATAATATGGCGGGTAAAGGTAAATTTTCTGATTTTGGATGGCATAATGAATTTCACAATGATACAAAAAAATCTAAACCGGCAAATTGTGTTTTCCTTGATGAAAATGGTAGAATTTGCAGAAACAAAAAGAGTCCGTATTACTTATCAAAATGTTTCATAGCTTCAAATTGCCCATTAAGAAAAAAAGAGCCAAACTTAGAAAAAAATGATAAAAAAGATGATGACTTATATTGGTATTAACATTATATATGCCAAATAATAAAAACGCTCGGATTTATTCCGGGCGTTTTGCTGTATTGAACAAGGTTATGTAATATGATATAATCATTACATATTAATTATAAGAGGTTGAATTATGGGAGAAAACAGCACGCCTTTGCAAAAGCCGCGGTACGACTGGCTTGACGCAATCAAAGCCGTTGCAATGGCATTTGTAATTTTTGTTCATTTGGGGCTGAACGGGTTTACAACATTTGTAATGTACACAAGCTTTTTGAAGCTGCCGCTGTTTTTTGCGGCATCGGGATTTGTGTTTAATCCCAAAAAGCAAATGAGCGTTAAAGAATTTTTGATTACCCGCTCAAAGCGAATACTCGTACCCTACCTTTGCCTGTCGGTAATATTGTGCATATTCGATTTGTTCACATACCAAGGCACATTCACCGAGTGGATAAAATACTCGCTCGACTTGATATGTATGGGCAAAATAATGTGGTTTTTCCCTACATTGTTCCTGTGCAACTTTTTGATGTTCATCATCTTTAAAATCGCAAAAAACAGCGATGCAACAGTGATAATAAGTGCCGTGATTTCGCTTGTTTTAGGCTACTTCTGCATCACAGGCAAACATATATTTATGGCGGTAAACGCCGTTTTTGTGGCTTATCCGATGTGCGTTTTCGGCTACTATCTAAAATCTTTTCTTGCTCTTGTAAAAAAGAACTACCTTATTATAATCGCAACAATTTCTATGATAATTTTTCTTGCTCTGCCTGCCTTGTACAAATACCACACAGGCAAGTTCAACTACATAAATCTTTTTTCATCGCTCTACTGCTCATATTTTTACGATATGCTGGTTGTATACAGTGGCGTGCTTGCATTTTTCATATTCTTCAGTTTTATGAAATTTCCGAAATTTGTGGTTAAATTCGGTCAAAACACTATTTTTTACTACGCATTTCATATTCCGGCTTGCAAGCTGATAATGTTCTTACTGAGCACCTTTGTATCTCCTAAATTTGATGCAAAACTCCTCAGTAACACGCACAAAGGCATACTCATTTATTCGGCTGTAACGCTGTTTACTTTGATTGTTCTTGCACCGATTTGCACACTTGTAAACAAATATATCCCGTTCATCGTAGGGTCAAAGAAGCGAAAAGCATAACAAAAAGAACTGTGATAAATGAATTTAATTCATATCACAGTTCTTATATTTTATACCTGCTTTTTTAATTTAAGTGTTTTTAGTTTCATTAATCCGTAAGACATAAGCAGAGTGCACAGAATTATCATTGCACCGTATAGCAAGCTGTTATTATATATCGGTTTGATTTCTTTAAATACATACTGAAATACACCATGCAACAAATAAATTTCAAGTGACATCTTTCCGCACAATTCAAACACGGGATTTTTAAACCGAACATATCTTCCGACCGATAATGCAACTATTGCCAAAGATAAAACCGAAACATTATAAATCAATGCCCATAGCACTATAATCTTTGGTTTGTCACTCAAAACATATTCTGCACCGGTTGCAACAACAGCAAGTGCACCAAAGCCAAATATTAACGGCAAGGTTCTTTTTTTATTCAAATTAACAACACTGTAAATCATACCGCCGCTGAAGCATAGCAAACTTAAATACCAACACTCACCCACTCCGAATACCGATAATGCTATTATTAGAGCCAATTCAGAAATTGTTACAAATATAATTAATCGCTTCAAATTATCTTTAAACAATTTGTATCCAATGTAAAACACAATATACAGCACTTCAATCATAATAATAAACCATGAATAAGGAGTGATTATTTTTTTAAGGAAATTAAAATCCCCCGATACTAAAAACATACAAACGAAATTGAAAATCCACACAAAAATATATTCAACAAACAGCGGTACACAGCGTTTTAATATAAATCCGTTCATATAGTTATCAATGCCGGTCTGCTTTATTCTTGTCAGCATACCATAACCTGACAGGAAAAAGAATATGCCGACAATAGGATTGCCTAAATAATCAAAAACATTCAGCGGAGCAAAATCTGTTATTCTGATATGACGCAACATAATTGCCAAGGCGCAAATTCCTCTAAGATAAGTTGTATAATCCTTAGACATAAATTCATCGCTGACTCCGAATTTAATTTTGTACAGAAACAACAAAAAGAAAACTGCAAATAACAATTCCATAAAACAATTTCTCCAATATTTAATGCAATTTTATAGTATCATATTTAACTGCATAAAGCAACATAAAAAGCGACTTGGAAAATCAAATCCAAGTCGCTTTAATTATGCAACGTTACAAATTACGGCTTATGCCATAATCTTTTTGTAAAGCTCTTTAAGTTCTGCTTCGTTTGTATCTCTTGGGTTGCCCGGACGGCAAGCATCTGCGTATGCGTCTGCTGCAAGAACATCAAGGTCTTCTTCTCTTACCTTTTCGTTAACAGCCGGAATGCCTACATCGGCAGAAAGCTTTTTAACTGCGTCAACGGCAGCCTTTCTGTATTCTTCCTGTGACATTTCGTCAACGCCTTCAACACCCATAGCACGAGCAATTTCTCTGTACTTTTCGCCTGTGAAGTCCTCGTTATATTCCATAACGATAGGAAGCATCATAGCACAAGCAACACCGTGAGGTGTGTCATAGTGAGCACCGAGTGTGTGAGCGATTGAGTGAGCAATGCCAAGACCTACATTTGAGAAGCCCATACCTGCGATATACTGTGCAAGTGCCATGCCCTCTCTGTCCTCAGGCTTGTTTTCAACTGCACCACGGAGATGCTTTGCGATAAGTTTGATTGCCTCAAGGTGGAACATATCAGACATTTCCCAAGCGCCCTTTGTTGTGTAGCCCTCGATAGCGTGTGTGAGTGCGTCCATACCTGTTGAAGCTGTGAGACCCTTTGGCATTGATGACATCATATCAGGGTCAACAACCGCATATTCAGGAATATCGTTTTCGTCAACGCAAACAAACTTTCTTTCCTTTTGAACATCTGTAATTACATAGTTGATTGTAACCTCGGCAGCTGTGCCTGCTGTTGTTGGAACTGCGATTGTAGGAACAGCGTGATTCTTTGTAGGAGCAACGCCCTCAAGTGAACGAACATCTGCAAATTCAGGGTTTGCAATGATGATACCGATGGCCTTTGCTGTGTCCATTGAAGAACCGCCGCCGATAGCGATGATTGAATCTGCACCGCAAGCCTTGAAGCTCTCTACGCCCTCAACAACATTTTCGATAGTTGGGTTTGGTTTGATACCTGAATAAACTGTGTATGGAATTTTTGCTTCGTCAAGAAGGTCTGTTACCTTTGAAGTAACGCCGAACTTGATAAGGTCAGGGTCGGAACATACAAAAATGTGCTTCCATCCCTTTGATTGAGCAATAGGAGCAATTTCCTTGATTGCACCCTTGCCGTGATATGAAACTGTATTAAGTACGATTCTGTTAGCCATAATAAAAACCTCCGTTTTTTCTTTATCAATTTTCTATATTATACCACAAAATTTTAAATAAGTATTGTTAAATTTTTAACAATTATTTAAGAATTTTTATTTTTTTGGTAAATAATTACAAACTGTTGAGAAAATTTCTGAATTTCGTTTTCTTGCGAAGGAAGATGTATATAGAT
>OIZO01000102.1_pt1 | contig 67839 bp, 64 predicted proteins | sample 1588551 | NCBI WGS metagenome assembly OIZO01 (sample SAMN03283271) | human gut metagenome | biome: human-associated habitat; material: feces | host: Homo sapiens | place: Peru | collected 2012
TAAAGTGGCACGCGAGCTGGGTTCAGAACGTCGTGAGACAGTTCGGTCTCTATCTATCGTGGGCGTGGGAGTTTTGAGTGGTGCCGTCACTAGTACGAGAGGACCGTGATGGACAGACCTCCGGTTTGCCAGTTGTGCCGCCAGGCGCACCGCTGGGTATCCGAGTCTGGTTAGGATAAGCGCTGAAAGCATCTAAGTGCGAAGCCATCCGCAAGATGAGAACTCCATTGAGGGTCGTTGTAGACGACGACGTAGATAGGCTGCAGGTGTAAAGACAGCGATGTCAAAGCCGAGCAGTACTAATTGCCCGAGACTTTCTTCAAAGTAGTCGTGCTTTCAGTTGTTGTACAACTTTAACAATAGTTTTGCTAATCAATATGTCTATCTTATACGAGAGCAAATCGGAATTCGACATTCCACACTCAACATTCAACATTGAGTTTTTTGCTCCGCAAAAAACTTTAGGCGGTTATTGCGGCGGTGTCCCACCTCTTCCCATTCCGAACAGAGAAGTTAAGCCCGCTTGCGCCGATGGTACTGCAATGCAATGCGGGAGAGTAGGTGGCTGCCTTCTTTACTTTGGGTCTTCAAGGTCTAACGACTTTGGAGACCTTTTTTTATGCCCGTACATTTCATATTTTCTTTTATTTCCCTCCTTATTTCTTGACATTGCTTGCGCAGAACATTACCTTTGCCCGTGCTATACATTATTATATAGCAGCGTTCTTTGGCTTGTTTACATACCTTTTTAATTCATCAGCATAATGACGTAAGGAGTTTTTTCGTTTGTAAACCATATTACCATGCACCATACATTATTATATACGTACATTATATAATATATATAGCATTCTACTTCTAATATGGTTTTATTGCTTTCCGTGCATATTTTCCGAATTATTTTATAGAAATAATTATAAAATTTAATTTTGTGAAAAAATATGTCGAAAAACTTGCATGATTTAATTAATTATATGTATCTTTGCAAGCAGTTATATAAAATGTTTATTAACTGGCCATATTTAATTTACTAAGTACTAATAACTAATTAATATTTATAACTACACTCTCTATGAAAATCAAATTCATTCCTTTATTGATGATGCTGTTGAGTCTTTCAGAATCATCGTAGATGTTGGTTTTGTCCAGTGATGTTCACCTATCAACTTAAACAAATCTAAATCTAACAATATGAAATTTATTAACTTTAAACTCGGACTTGTGGCGATAGCTGTAACGGCATCTCCACTCGGCACATTTGCTACGACTGCCGCTAATCCTGCAGTTGTGAATTTATTACCCCCCCCCAGCAGGCATTAATTGTACTGGTGTAGTGCTCGACAATAATGGCGAGTCTGTTATCGGAGCTAGCGTGAAGGTAGTTGGTACAAAGAATGGAACCGTCACGGATATTGACGGTAGATTTACCCTTTCTGATGTTGCAAAGGGTGCAACAATCGAGGTTTCTTATATTGGTTATTCTCCATTACAGGTGAAATTCAACGGTACTCCGTTGACAATCACCATTAAGGAAGATTCCAAGGCTCTTGATGAAGTGGTGGTAATGGGTTATGGTGGTAGCCAGTTACGTTCAAAACTTACCAATTCTATTGCTAAGGTTGATAATTCGACCTTAAATACTGGTGCACATACTAACCCGGCGCAAGCATTATCAGGTGCGGTGGCAGGTTTGCGCGTTCAGCAAACTAGCGGCAATCCGAAAGCTGTTCCTACTTTGGTGTTGCGTGGCGGTACCAACTTGGATGGCAGTGGTTCTCCGTTAATCATAGTTGATGGTGCTGTTCGTGAATCATTAAGTGATGTGAATCCGAGTGACATTGAATCAATGGAAGTCATGAAGGATGCCGGTGCTACAGCTATTTATGGTGCTCGTGCTTCTAATGGTGTAATTTTGGTAACAACAAAGCGTGGTTCAGAAGGTCGTACTGAGATTAACTTAAAGGCTAAGGTCGGATTGAATTTCTTCCATAGCCAGTATGAATTCTTAAATGCACACGATTATCTGTACTATATGCGTTCGGCTTTCCATCGTTCTTCACATATTTGGCAAGACCAGAATGGTGGTTGGCACGGATTTGCAAGCGATGCTACATTATCAGGCACTCAGCCTTATGGTACAGGTAACCGTTATTTCGACGAAAACGGTAACGTATTGAATGGTAATAAGGATAATACTGCTGTATGGGGTGTTATGAACTATGCTGATAATCTTGCATTCCTTCTGAAGCAAGGTTGGCAAACTATGGATGATCCCGTAACAGGGAAAAAATTGATATATTGTGATAGTCAGCTGAGAGACTACAATATAAATACACCAGCTGTTAGCCAGGACTATAACTTGAGTTTCTCTGGTGGTAGCGATAGAGGTCATTATTATGCCAGCATGGGTTATAACCGTTCGGAAGGTAACGCTGCGAACAACTGGTACAGACGCTTGAACTTGACTTTCAATGCTGATTATAAGATTAAGCCTTGGTTGATTTCAAATTCTTCATTCTCAATCACCGATTCCAAGTGGGACGATGGTGGTGCAGGCTATGCTGGTGAAGGCAACTTCTTCAGTACAACTTTGTCTGTGCCTCCAACATTCCGTATAAAGAGTCCTGACGGCGATTGGTTGGCTGGTCCTGCCGTGGCTTCATATGCACGTGGTTGGACTACCGTTAAGGTTTACGAAGATGCGTTGAAAAACGACAATAATATGCGTAAGCTTAGCTTGAGCCAATCGTTGACTTTCAAGATTTTGAAGGGTCTTGATTTCAAGATGACAGGTACTTGGTACTATTTCGATGATGACCGTGAATCATTCAAAGGTGACTACATCATAGCTACAGGGCCTAAGTATGATACTCGTCATCAGACTTCTAACAAGCACGATCGTCTGTTGGACCAGACTTATAACGGAGTATTGAACTACCAGACAACTATTGCTAAGGATCATTCAATCAATGCTATGTTTGGTACAGAATATTATGATTCGTATAAGCGCGGATTCTCTGCAAGTGGATATGGCTCACCATTGAGCGATTTCCAAGATTTGGGTTACACTTCTACAGCTGCAGGTGTACGTGTTATCGATTCGTGGCACTTCCGTCAGCGCATTCTTTCGTTCTTTGGAAGAGTGAACTACGACTATAAGTCAAAGTATCTGTTGAGTTTGGTAATGCGTCGTGACGGTTATTCAAAGTTGCCGAAAGACAATCGTTGGGGTACCTTCCCTGGTATTTCAGCAGGTTGGATCTTGACGCGTGAGGCCTTTATGGAGCCTTATACAAATATCCTTTCGTATGCAAAGTTGCGTGCCAGCTATGGAGCTAACGGTAATGTTTCGGGTATTCTTGATGCTAATGGTAATGTTATCAAGGGCTTGGATTACTATACTGTGCAGGGTTCATATGGTATTATGAAGAATATAAGTAAGAGAACTGTTGCTAACTATAACGGTAAAGTACCATTGATGTTGAATGATCTGCCTAATCCGGCTATGCGTTGGGAGAAGTCATATACGTTTGAAACTGGTTTTGACTTGGGATTCTTGAACAACAAGTATATCTTGAACTTCACCTATTACAACCGTCACACACAGGATAAGTTTGCTGAAATCACTTTGCCATCGCATAGTGGAGCCTCTTCTTTCCTCTCGAACAACGGCGAGATTCAGAATCAAGGCTTCGAGTTGGAGTTGACTGCGAACCTGTTGCGTACTAAGGACTGGAAGCTGACTTTCAGCATGAATACTGCATATAACAAGAATAAGATTGTATCTTTGCCATATAATGGATTGCCGAACAATATGCAGGATGCATATCAGGTATATACCGGTCGCAAACTTGCCGATGGAAGTTATGAGAAGAAATGGGTAGGCGGATTGCAGGAAGGTCGTGAGTATGGTGTAATCTATGCCTTTAAGTCAGAAGGTCTCTATCGTAGTGAATCAGAGATTCCTGGCAATTTGATTGACCGCTCTACTTATACAGAAAACGGCGCCGACGCAAAGGTACTTTATGGTCCTGAAGCATGGGCTAAGTTGTCGGATGCAGAAAAGATGAAGGGACTTCCAATCCAGCCGGGTGACGTGAAGTGGAAAGACGTTAACGGTGATGGTGTAATTGATGATTACGACCGTGTGAAACTGGGTAATACAATTCCTCATTGGACAGGAGGCTTCAATGTGAATACTTCATGGAAGGGACTTACATTGAACTGCCGTTTCGACTATGCATTGGACTTCTGGGTACATGATTGGAAGACACCTTGGATAATGGGTAACATGCAGGGTACTTTCAACTCAATATCGTTGGTAAAGGACACATGGTCTGAAGATAATCCGAATGGTAAATATCCAGTTTATGGTTGGGCTGACTTCTTAGGCAAGCGTAACTACGACCGTATTTCGGACATCAATTGCTATAGGGGCAACTATCTGGCTGTACGTGAAATAAATTTGTCTTATTCATTGCCTAAATCATTGATTCAGAGATTAGGTATGAGTAAGGTTGACTTCTCGGTAACTGCTCAGAATCTGGGCTACATTACAGCAGCTAAGAACATGGCTTCTCCTGAATATGGCGTAAGTCAGAATGGAGGTTATCCGTTGCCTCGCTCTGTTGTATTTGGATTAAATGTAACATTCTAAATGAGTATCAAAATGAAAAAGCAATTATATACAATTTTATTGGCTGGAGTAATGGGCTTGAGTGCATGCGATTCACTAGATTTGGCCCCTGAAGATTACTACGGCTCAACCAATTTCTGGAATAAACAATCGCAGGTCGAAATGTATATGACAGGATTGCATGCCGATTTGCGTGAGAAGTACCAGATGCCTGTTACTTTAGGCGAATTCCGTAGCGAACTCCTGATAAGTGATGTGACTTCAATGGGCGAAGGTGTTTACGGACCGCCTATGACCAACAACCTGCTTACCAAGGACAATACTGGTATAAAAGATTGGTATGGCTTGTATCCAAACATTATGCACATTAACCTTTTCATCAAGAATGTGGACCGGGAGTTAGGCTATATGTCTGATGCAGATAAGGCTTTTTTCCTTGGACAGGCTTATGGATTGCGCGCCTATTATTATTTCTATTTGTACCGGACTTTCGGTGGTGTTCCTTTGGAAACTGAACCGAAAATAGTTGAGGGCAACATCGACGTTACTCAGTTGTATAAAGAACGTGCGACACCTCAGGCTACACTCGAATTCATCAAGGCTGACATCAACAAGTCGGAGGAGTGTTTCGGACGTACGGGCAAAAAGGTGGTTAATCAATATGAATGGTCTTACTATGCAACAGAGATGCTGAAGGCTAAGGTTTATATGTGGGCAGCTAAAGTAACCACAGGTTTGTTGGATGATGATATAGATGGCGACCAGATTGCTTCGTTGAATGCTCCAGATGCCAACAATCAAGATCTGCAGACTGCCAGAAAGGCTTTGCTGAACATTAAGGGTAATTACGGATTGCTGCCTAACTTTGCCGATTTGTGGAACTCGGACAAGAAGACCAGCAAAGAAATGATCCTGTCTTTGCGCTTCGATAAGAATGAAACTACAAACTGGGGAGCCAACTGGTTCTATAATGTAGCTTTGTTTACAAATGCAACTGATATGGAGGGCAATCCTTATAGTGGTGATCCTTTGGGTCTGCTTGCAGCAGGTCCGCTTCGTTACGAATACAAGACAGCATTCATTGATATTTACGATCAGGCAGACAAGCGTTTGGATGCTACTTTCTTCCAGTATCTGTTTGAAGGAAGAACTCGTGGCGCTTGTTGGAAGAAGTTGATGGGACAGAATGCCAGTGGTTCGCATTACTACGATTCAGATGTTCCATTGTATCGTTATGCTGACGTGTTGCTTATGTTGGCTGAATGTGAAAACGGCTTGAACAATCCTCAAGGTTGCGCCGATTACTTGAACGAGGTACGTCAGCGTGCTTATGGTGATGCCTTTGCTGCACATAAATATACAGCTGGTGCCTTTGCTGAAAATGAATGGGCTATTCTGCAGGAACGCGACAAGGAATTGGTAGGTGAAGGTAGCCGCTGGTTCGATTTGCTCAGATTGCGTGATGCTAATGGCAAGCCGTTAGTATTCTCTGCTAAGGCACATTACGGAAGCGATGCTCCAATACTGAATGACAAACAGACCTACATGATGTTGTGGCCAGTTAACGTTGAGGTACTGAATGGAGATCCCAAGTTGAAACAGACACCGGGATACGATCGTTAAAGTACTGAATGGATAATCCCAGTATTATAAGATTCTGGGATATGTAAATAAGTTAGGTTGTGCTTGAAACACTCAGGCACAACCTAACTACCTGATAACATTGTAATACACTTAACAGACAATGAAAAGATTACTAACTTTACTCGGCTTTTTGGGATGTATGGTTGGTGCCTGTGCTCAAGATGCAGTTTCGCAGAACTATCCGGTGAATCAAGCCAACCGTGCTGACGGACGCGAAATCAGCACCTATGCTATAGTACACGAAATGTTGAAGCAGACAGCTCCCCGTTGTGCTTACAAGGAAGGCATGTCGAAGACCGAATTCAAGGCATGGCAGAACAGTCTGAGCAATGCGATGGCTGACTTGATGAATTTTCCCGAGGTGAAGGGACAGCCCGCACCCAAGCGCATCGCTTCGGAACCTCGTGACGGTTATACGCTCGAAAAGTGGGAGTTCTATCCTATGCCTAAGGCTGTTGGAACTTTCTTGGTTTTGCGCCCCGACAATGCCAAGAAGCCGCTACCTGCAGTGTTGTGCATACCAGGTTCAGGCCGTACCAAGGAAGGATTGGCTGGTGAGCCTGGCGTTGATGCCAAATTCAATGAAAATTACAAAGACCCCAAGGTGTGCATGGCGCTCGATATGGTCAAGGCCGGTTATATAGCTGTAGCTGTAGATAATGCTGCTGCAGGTGAGACTTCCGACTTGGAACGTTTCAAGAACGGTAGCAACTACGATTATGATGTCGTATCGCGCTTCTTGCTTGAAATGGGTTGGCATTGGTTGGGCTATACGTCGTTTCTGGATATGCAGGTGTTGCAGTGGATGAAACAGCAACCTGATATTCGCAAGGACTGTATTGTGGTAAGCGGTTTCTCGTTGGGTACAGAGCCAATGATGGTTTTGGGCGCGTTGGACAAGGACATTTACGCTTTTGTGTACAACGACTTCCTGTGCCAGACTCAGGAACGTGCATTGGTTATGACAAAGCCCAATGCTAACATGCGCCGTCCATTCCCTAACTCCATCCGTCATCTCATTCCAAATTACTGGCATTACTTCAACTTCCCGGATGTAGTGGCTTCGCTTGCCCCGCGTCCCATCATATTCACTGAAGGAGGATTGGACCGCGATTTCCATCTTGTACAATCGGCTTATCGGACAAGTGGAAAACCTCAGAACGTAGAGTGTCATCATTATCCCAAGTTTGCCGACCCTGCCAACCGCAAGGACGTCAAGGCATTGCAGGAAGGAATGGATGCGCCCACATTCTTCAAGACAGCTAATGTAGATCCGCCATCGCATTATTTCAAGCACGAGCTGATAATGCCTTGGCTGAAAAAAGTATTAGGACAATAGTTTTCAGAGATACAGGTTTTGTTTTTCTCTTCATTTGGGAGAGGAAAGTTTATAGATGGTTTATATGGTTGGGGAGCTAATTCTTATTTAGCTCCCTTTTTTTATGACTTCACTTGCGCTATATTATCTTTGCACACGCTATACATTACCCTTGCATATTCTATACATTACCCTTGAATTCTCCGTTCCAAGTCTTTGAACGTACGTTCCGTGACACTGAACGGAACTTTATATTGTTATCAAGGCATTAGTGTTCCTATATTGACTGTACATATAATCAATATATAGCAAGTGTTCTTTGGCTTGTTAGCATTATTTTATTAACTTTGTCGCTATGAATTATAAAGTTCAGCGTTATTTACATTGGCTACGCCGTATAAGGTATTGCCGCGGTTTTGGCGTGCAGTCGCCTTCGGCTTATCGGTTTATCCGTTATGTCATCAACGAGCATTATCCTTATTATGCTTATGATGAATTGCGGAAGGAGCTGCCCCATATCGACTTGCTGACACGTAAGCGTATGGAACTATATTTCCGTATTGCGAACTTCCGTCAGGCTTCGCTGTGGATTGACTTCTGTAGACGAGATGATAATATTGCTACTTATGTGCAACGAGCCTGTCAAGCTACACGAGTAATGAATTTTAGTGACTCTAAGCATATTATTTTCAACCCAAAAATTGAGGTGCTGCGTATTTGTCCGATAGATGGATGTGACACGATTCTTGACGTTGCTTTAAAGCACGTTGACGACTGTACTTTATTTATTATTGAGGATATAGGCTACAATGACACAGCCAAACGACTTTGGCAGACATTGCATGAAAGCAATCTTACAAGTGTAAGCTATGATCTGTATTATCTTGGAATAGCCTTTTTCGACAGAAAGCGCTTCAAGAACAATTATATTGTAAACTTTTAGAACCTACGATATGAAATTATATACTAAGCTTGGTGATGATGGCTCGACGTCGCTTTATGGTGGACGTCGAGTGATGAAGGATGACATTCGCATTGAGGTGAGTGGCGAAATTGACGAGTTGAATGCCCATATAGGTTTACTCTCGACAATGGTAGATAATGATGTTACAGAATTGCTGGATGAGATACAGGCCAGACTTTTCATTGTTGGAGCTACAATATCTTCATCGGGAATTGAGGGTAGTTGGCGAGTAGGTAAAGAAGTGCATGGTATGAGCTGTTTGAGCAATGTCGAACTGGCACGATTGGAACAGGAGATTGACCATTTGCAAGCTGCTATTCCAAGCATTGATACTTTCGTTTTACCTGGTGGATGTATCAAATCAGCGCAGTCGCACGTGTGCCGTACAGTATGTCGAAGAGTGGAGCGCAGGTTAGTGGCATTGAGTCGTGACGTTGATATAGATGCGTTGACAATGCGATTTCTCAACCGATTGTCTGACTATTTTTTCAGTTTGGCTTTATATTTAAACTTTATTGAAGGTTGCGGCGAAAAAAAACTCTATATTACTTGCAAATAATACAAAATTTACTATTTTTGCAGTTGAAACAAGAGGCATGCGGCTATAATCCTATTGTCTCATTAAAATGGCATCGTCAAAACGAAAGAATGCCTCTTTGAAAAACATTAAATTTTGAACCGTAAAAAACTTTAGACTATGTATTGGACACTTGAATTGGCTTCCAAACTGGAAGACGCACCCTGGCCCGCAACAAAGGATGAACTTATAGATTATGCAATGCGTTCTGGCGCTCCTCTCGAAGTGCTTGAGAATCTTCAAGAGATAGAGGATGAGGGCGATGTATATGACAGTATCGAGGATTTGTGGCCAGATTATCCTACAAAGGAGGATTTCCTCTTCAACGAGGATGAATACTAATCGCTCAAAAAGCTACACAAGCAGCTTAAAGCATTGAATATAAGCGGTATAGGAATTGTACAACAACATTCCTATACCGCTTTTTACGTTCTTTTACCGCCAAATAAACTGCTCAAATCGCTATATTTTGAAGAATTAAATGATCAATAATCGGTACTTTCTGAATTCTTTCTTCGCTGATCATTTAATTCTGATAAACTTTTCTGCTATCTTCGCGTATATAGTGCATAAATCAAATTTAGATAATTGTATATGGGAAGAATATCGCGAAGCTATCCAAAAGGAAAATTAAAATTGCGTGCACCAAAGAAAGCACAACCTGACAAGAAGTACCAAATCTATATCGAATACAACTGGCAAGCAGACAATGCCCGCAAGTCTACCGGCATCAGTGTGTTTGCCAAGGAGTGGAACGACAAAGGGTATGGTGGAATCGGAGAGATACGCGCCACAGCCAACACAGACTACAAATACTACAACAATGCCTTGCACAAGCGTATCGAAGACATTGATATGAAGATACACCAGTATTACGAGATTCATCAACACATCACCTGCGACATTATCCGCTCATTTCTTGACGACAATGATGAAGTATTGCGTCCCGATGGAGGCAAGGACTTCATAACATTCGCCAAAGAACTGATAGAAAGCCGTTATAATAAAGGTAAAATAGGCGTGAGCACATGGAAGAATGGTATCTCATATCTGAATCAGTTTGAAGAATATCTGCTGCTTGAACACAAAGGAACTCATGGTGAGCATAAGGAACTGATATATGTCTCAGAGATAAACGAGGACTTGCTTATTGATTTTCGAAAATACCGCTTGCTTGCCAAGAAGAAAACGACGACAGTAAACAAGACACTTAGTCCGATACTCCAAGCGTGTGAATATGCTTGTCAGTTGGGTTATGTATCTCATCACCTAAACGCTACTCTACAAGACTTGTATATGAAGGAAGAGGACAGACTTGACGATGAAGAGAAGAACATAAAATATCTGAGACAGGAACAGCTCGAAGAATTGGTGGATGCTTATGATGCTGTAGAACAACCCAGACGAAAGGAGTTTCTTGAAATGTGGCTTTTTGCCTTCCATGCTTGTGGAATGCGTATGGTGGATGTAATGACACTGCGATGGAAGGACATTGATTTCAAGAATAGGGTTATCCGTAAGGTGCAGGTCAAGACTCGTAACCGCAATACTATACCGTTGAACGAACCTGTATTTCGTATCCTCGACAAATGGAAAGGCAGAAACAAAGTCTTTGTCTTTGACTTACTGCCAGAGAATTTTGACTTGAATGATAATGAAGCTATCTACCGTCGCCGAAACTCTTGGAACAATACAATTAATACGTCGCTCCGTGCCATTTCACATGGATTGAAATGGAAACAAGATTTGACTTTTCATGTCGCTCGCCACACTTGGTCAGTCCTTGCCCTTGCCACAGGAGCCGACATCAGCGAGATAAGTCGATTGTTGGGGCATACGACAACAGGAGTCACAGAAAGAGTCTATGCAGAGTTCCTACCAGATAATCTTGCGTCTGTAGTAGACAAACTCGGTTTCGACTTTGTCCCAAAGATTGATGGGAAAAAGACGGCGTGAGGTCTAAGCATAAGAACGAAAACAGGCACTCCTGAGAAAACTCAGAGAGTGCCTGAAAAAACTTTTTACGAATAAAAAGCTCTATATGAGCTATTATATTTATCAGTAATAAAAAGGAGTTATATAAAAGTCTTGCATTTTCTGATAGTATTCACAGATATACCTGTTGCATTGCTTATGTCTCGTAGACTTACGCCTTTTTTCAATAACCGGATGACATCTTTGTATTGTTCAAGAAACTGCTCTTCACTTTTACGATAACCAGTTTTACGACCAACTTTACCGTTGTTGGCTCGGAAATTATTGTAACCACTTTCCATACGTTCCTTTATTGTCTTGCGTTCCATACGGGCTACTTCTGCCAAGATAGTAATCATAAACTGACTCATGGGATTTATTTTTCCATCATGGGTAAGAGTCTCTATGTTGTAGTTCATGATATACAATGAGACTTTAGCCTTGTTGAGCTTTTCAATAGCGGTAAGCACTTGCAGAGTATCACGGCCCAAACGAGAAAGTTCCGTGACCAATACCTTATTTATATTATGCGCGCGCACGTATGCGAGGAGGGCAGTCAATTCCTTACGTTCCTCATTCTTCTTTGCTCCACTCACCTTTTCCGTAAATGTTTCTGCAATACTCCAATTATGTCTCTCGGCAAGCAGAGTTAAGTCTGAGACTTGTCGTTCATAGTCTTGGATTTGTGTTGAGACTCGGCAAAATAATACGACTTGTTCCATATCTGTGTCTTTGATTGTTTGTCCACCTCGAAGATACATGATATTTGGAATATACGAAAAACAACCATGCTAAACTGCATCGAAATAATCTAAAAGGTTATGTTGATACTAAAATCAAGCTTATAATAAGCCATGTATAAGATTAAATTGATACGGTTCTTATTTTGATGCGTTTAACCCCGTTTTAATTCTACTTTCTCTACCGGTAAACATAATTGTAAAGGCTATGCTTCTTCACATTAATACCATGGTTGCAGGCATATTCATAATTCCATGAAACAGTTTCGTTTATATTGTACCATGCAGAGATTGGAGCCTTAGTATTACTTATTGGGGTTGATGCAACTGTAGTTGTAGGTTTAGGTTTGCCGCATGGTTCGATGTATATGGTAGTGGATGTACTCCAGCATGAATTCATCATTGAATGGAAAGAGTTGTCTTTATAATATTTATCAATGAAACAGGTGAGTTTACTTAAATAAATGTCAGGGTGAGCGCGTTGCGCTCATTGGGGCTTCGCCCCTCTTATTCAGGAACACTAAAAACACAGAGACAAAGTTTGTAGAACATAACATGTTGTTACAAGTATGTATAGTTTATGATGTATTACATTAGATTCATATGATGTAGATTAATTGTATTGAATAGTTCATGTTTGTATTATTCATACATAGAATGAAGATGTTTATAGTATCATCTAATATAGCTTTGTAAAACATCGTTTTGACCTGTTATTGACCTGTTGAACTGATCTGTTTTTGACTTATTATTTATGTAGATTATTTTTCATTATTCAATAAAAAATATTCGAAGAATTGGCTATTTTCTAAATCCAAACAGATAAATACAACAAAAACATATTTACGAATGAAAATAAAAGATATTTTAGAGGATTACTCTATCCATCCCAATATTCCTGTGAAACATTTGGCCAATGATATAGAAAAGGTAATCGGTCAATTCAAAGACTCTTTAAAAGTAGGTATTTGCTCTCCCTCCCAATTAATTTATAGTTATTGCAATTATTTTAATGACATAAAGAAAAGTTTCATACGATGTGTATTAAATAAAGAAAAGTCAAAGTCTGGTATATTTGTGTCTCAACACAAGGGATATTCCATTGCATCAGCCATGAAAGAAAAATTCGATTTTCATATATCAAAGATAAATCAACGAATGAGATATTGTTTAATGAAACTGTATGAGCTAACTCTTGTAGAGGTTTAGCTTCTTATGTTGACGCATGGGAAGGTTTATGATTTTCAGATTAAGTATGCTATAATACATTTGTTATGTAAACACTTTACTTTCTATACCCAATGTGTCTATGATAATAGTTGGTCTGTTGACATTTTTCATAATGGACAAGACGATATAGAAACCGTTTACAACATGGTTCTCGATACAGAAGTATCTGCACTTCCTCAAATAGACAAAGAATTCATTATAGATCTACACTGCAAACAAACAGAGAGAATAACTCCGAAGAGTATTAACAAGCCACGTTGTGCAGAAGATCTGACTTGCTTGTATGATGAAGAGATTACACAGGCAGAGAAGAAAGAAATAATCGCCAGACATTACAAAACAAGCATATCTACAGCTCAACGCTGGATGAAGCGATATGGACTTCTGAAGGCGTCGAACAACAAGAAGCATGAAGATAGAGTTGCCAAAGAACAAGAGACTGAATAGAATATAAAGAAACTAATGTAGAATGACAGTTACAAGATGGTAAGTCCATACGCTCAGTCTATCATTGATGCACAAAATTCAACCATAAAAAAACTTTATGAAGCCATAGACAAGAAGGATGAAGAAATGGAAAGTCTCAAAGAAGAGATAAACAGACTGAAAAAGAATCAGTTGGGTGGCGTATTAAGTGGAGTGAATGATAATACTAATTGGATGAATGTAGACTTAAAGGCACAAGGAATGTTCGGATAATAAGCTTATGTCTAAGAGTATGTTGTAGAACATCAATGTTTTTTATTTGCCAACTCTACTTAAAATAATTAGGCCCTAATTTTTGCGATACCAATAATAATTAGTAACTTTGGCGCGCTAAATTGCATTTTATGTGCAATGACGGTATATAGCCCTACGCCGAAGTCGCTTGAAAAAGTGACGGTTGGTAGAGGGCAAACATAAGAAAAGCGTTATTGGCGCTTGGTTTTCTGGCATCTTGAAACTTCGAACACTTCATGGTCAGCTAAGAAACCTCGCAACGATGATGCCATGGGTATGTTATATACGTACCTTTCGTAGGTCAGCCTCCTAAGGGCTGACTCTATGGGAGTGTGCATATACATATCGGCGTGGGGTCTCGTTGCTCGTTTCGGCTGACGGGTAAGTTCGAAGACCTCAAGATGTGAAGCGAGCGACAAGGGGCTTCACGCTTTTTCGTGCTTACACTAAAGTACACGACCTAAACAAGAAACAGTCCGAACGGAGCCATAGGACACAAACCTTGAAGTCTGGCTCTATGGGCAACAGCATAAGACAAAGCAGCAAAGACACTACGACGTGCGAGTAAAATCGTGCAGTCGCAGAGTCTTTGCTGCTTTTTTTATTTTGTAACATACAGTCTGACTTAAACAAAAGACAGAATATGAAAAGTACTAACAAGGACAACATTATTGAGACTATCGAAGAGTATGTTGGTAGTTCACCGATACGCCCGGTAATTATATGGTTTCATTCAAATACTGACATTGACAATGCAAGACGTGCTATCAGCGAGATGAACGGTTGTGCAACCTGTGGACAAGCACTTTACATAGATAAGGCAGGGGCAATCCAAACACTCACTCCATCTGGAGATGAAGAACATGTCATCATTCCTGGAGCATACAACGAGAACACCAAGTTCTTCCTGTTCCACCGCTATATGGAACAGTTAAGAGGAGAGTATCTTAAATATGCTTTAGACTTGATGTATGAGACCAAGCTTCCTGTGGTATATCTCGCCAACGACTATTCTAAGGAGGAAGAGCCACAAGCTAATGTCTCGGCGTTTGAGGAATGGGAGTGTTCTGACCGATAAAATAAAATTTTTCAGTTGTACATAACAATGACATTAATATATAAACAATAATATAAAATATAACTATGGGACTATTTGATAAATTTAAGAAAGTTGCTAAGGAATCAATGCAAGCAACAGGAATAGCCGATGTCTTACAAAAACAGGCAGACGATGTGAGACTTGCTATGAAATATGGTGTTACCGCTACTCCAAAGAATTTGGAAATAGCTAGAGAGAAAGAGGCTGCAGAACGTAAAGCCAAGGAAGAAGCAGAACGCAGAGCACAAGAAGAAGCAGAGCGTAAAGCTATTGAGGAGGCAGAACGCAGAAAACGTGAAGAAGCTGAACTAAGAGCGCAGAAGGAAGCTGAGCGCAAAGCTAGAGAAGAGGCTGAACGTAAGGCAAAGGAGGATGCTGCATTAGAAGATGTTAGGTTGGAAGGCGCACGTTTAGCGCAGATTGAAGCCAACAGACAGCGTCAAGCAGAGTTGGATCGTAAGGTCTTTGAAGATGCAAAGCGTAAGGCACAGATGGAGGCAGAGCTACGTGCTATGAAAGATGCCGAAGAAAAAGCCCAAGAAAAAGCACGCCAACAGAAACTTGCAAAAGAGCAGGAAGAAAAACAAAGCATCTATGCCCCTGTCAAAGATTTTGTAGAAAAAGCCGAAAATGGCGATGGTCAAGCTGCATGTCAGATTGGTCTATGGTTTCAGCATGGTCAAAAGGGACTTCCACAAGATACAGAGCAAGCGAAGTATTGGTATCAGCAAGCTATGGTATTGGGAAACCAGAATGCAGCCACTTTCTTGAACATACTCGTTGAAAATGAGCAAAACCAAGTTAAGACTATCCAAAAGCAAGAGGAGACTAAGTCTCTGAAAGAGGATGACAACAGTCTCCGCCTAAAGTATGACACTGAAGACGAATTTCTTGCGAATGAAAAGAATGACGGAGAAGCTGCTTATAGAATAGCAAATCAATGCCACTTGCAAGTTAAAACGCCACCAGTTTACGCAGGTGAAAATGAATTATATTCATGTATAGAACAGCTTGACAAGGCTATCAAATATTACAGAATAGCACAAGTATATTATCCTTTTGAAAAGGAGAGTGATAATGTCAACTCAGACAGTATCTATATCTTAATTGAAGCATGTATTGCTATGAAAGAAAATTTTCAAAGGTGGATGAACCGTATACGAGATGAGCGAAGAAGAAATCGTTTTGATGATTAGTTGGTTAAATAAAACCACGCATCATTAAATGTAGAAGCGAGATTCTACAAAATGTACAATTAAAATTCAAAGAAATGGTTAGGTTGACTAAAACGTTTATATTTGCATTGTCTCTAAGTCTTTGCAGTTGCGGTGGAACACCTGGGAAACTTGCATCCTTGGCAGAGAAGGCCAAGACGTATATTGGATATGAAGATGAAGATGTGAATGCTGTACAGCAAGCATTGCCAACTATAATGATTCTGCCGAGTGACAAACTACTGAAAGACAACAGATGTTTGGACGAAGTAGAATATGATGGAAAGACATTCACATTAAGGGATTATCGTAAGTTCTTGACTAAGGGTTGTAATTTTCGTCGCATAATCTCCACAATACAAGATGCTTTCGTAAAAGATAATTATCCTGTTACAGACTTTGAACAATCGGTCAAGAACTTGAATACCAATGACGCATATGCCATTGCCGACAATTTGGAACGTGATGCGAAGACTATGCTTTTGCAGACTTGCCATCCCGACATTATTTTGGAGTTGGACTATTCTACAGATGGTGGAAGCGTGATTAGCCATAACTACGGCAATAGCAAGAAGAAAATATCATATACCATTTCTGCTATTGACGCATACAGCAGTAAGGTGGAGTCGTCTGTCAGCGCAATAGGATTGGAAGGCGAATCCGAAGAAGCTATTTTTAGCAAGTCATTGGCTGATAACATACCGAAACTGAAAGAGGACATTAAAAACTATTTCTCTGACATTATCTATCGTGGTAGAGAAGTCAATATCAAGTTTGTGGTGGCAAGCAATGGTAACTTAAAGCTATCACAGAAGAATATTGAGGACGACACATATTCCGATTGGCTGATAGACTATGTAAAGACGCATACAGTAAAAGGTGCTTACCGCATGCAGAACAACAGCGATTATGAATTGTCGTTTGTCAATGCACGAATCAGACTCCTTAATGAGGATGGCACCCAATATGGAGTTTATGACTGGGCGCGTGACTGTATGAAGAAACTGAACACTCAACTGGGACTAAATGCAACCAATGAAAGTCAGGGACTTGGAGAGATTGTTATTGCAATTAACGGTTATTGATAATATAAGGTATGAGAAAGATATTTGTCTTGTTATTTCTGTTGACAACGGTTCTCACGTCATGCAACAGAAGTGGAGTTAAGTTTGCACCCAAAGAGCGACAAAGTACTCTGTCTATTGCTGAGCGAGATTCTGCTATCGCCCAAAAGAAGCGAGAGACAAACTTCGATCCTGACGTAATGCTATTCCAGAATAATATAAAGTTGGCAGTTGCTGGTCCTGCACCACAAGGCGAAATAACAGAGCAAGTGACAATGAAGGTAATGACTCGCCTAATGCAGATTGCCAGCAAGAACGGCATTGCTGCAACAGGTGATTCTCCTTGTTTTGCCATTGCTTGTCAGTTTAATCCTATATCAAAGGAAGCGACAGGCACGGCACCGCAGAAGATGATTTGCAACTACGATGCTGTCATATTTGTGGGCAACTTGATTACAGGCGACATATATGCCTGCACCACGCAGCGAGTCTCAGGCGTTGGTTCTACTTTTACAGAAGCAGCAATCAATGCGTCAAACGAGATAGAAGACAGTAAAGAGATGCAGCAGATGCTTTCTGATGCAGAGAGTACTATCATATCTTGGTATGAGTCAAATGTACAAGTCTTTGCACAAGATGTGGAAGCATTGGTAAGTCAAGGAGACTTAGAGAAGGCTTTTGCCATGTTGCGCTCCGTGCCTAAAGAAGCCACAAATTGTTTCAAGTACTCTTCATCACGCTTAAAGGATGTAGAAAAGAAACTACTCACCAAGCACGCCAACGAACAACTGCATGAGATGGAAAATGCCATAGCACAGGCTGGCGACAAGTATAGTCCAACAGTATCGGCAAGTTTCAAACTTATACCAGAGAATACGCCTGCATACGCCAAGGCAGAAAAAATGTGGCAGTCATATACGACACAGATAGCGAATGCTCGCCGTGACTCCATAGAATGGGAGAAGCACAAATACAATGAGGAACTGGAGACTGAACGCTTGAAGATGAAGTATTCATACGAAGCAAGTATGCGTGCACAGAAAAATGCAGCAGACGGCAAAGTAAGTTCACAACCTTGGAAAATGCCAGAGAAGAAGGGCGGACTATTCAAAGATGAATATGGAAATATCAAGTGGAAGAATGTTGCATGGACTGCCGCAGCAGTCGGTGTTGGCGGTGTAGCATTGGCAGGAGCCAGCGCATTAGGACTTGCAAACACTGTCCTTTCACGAAGTCTATTCCTATTTATACGATAACAAAGTAATTAATCAATTAGGAAATGAAACATTCAATATTAATACTTATCGCAGCTTTGACACTTTCAAGCTGCAATCTGTTTTCTTCGGACAAATACGACGGTAACTATCGTGAGGCTTGTAGAAATATGGACTTTGAGGCCGCTCACAAGATACTCGACAAAATGGTTGCCGAGGACAAAAATATATTTGATGGTGATAAGGATGTAATTGAAGCTACAGATTACATATTCAATGCAGAGTCATTATATCTTGTATCTCAGAATACATCAGAAGCAAATACCAGAGTTATATACCTTCTTTCTGAGTTGCCAATCAAAGGTAAGGCGTTACCGGAGGGAATGGAATATGAAGGTGGTGATAACTATCTTGATGAAGATGGTGGTTATACTTCATATATGAGCTATGTGAACAGATTTAACTCTAAATGCCTATCCATCCTGAACACTGCAATATCTGTAGGAAACCAAGAGGTTGCAGAAAAGGTTCTATCCATGATAAAAGAAGATGCAGGTTCTGTAACAAAACAACCTTCAAATGAATATGATGACCCTACGACACACGCTCATTATACAATGGAGTCAAAGGCCAAAGCCAAGCAACTATATGAACAGGCTGTACAAGAAGGTAAATTCAAATAAGTAAGTATGAGACATTTAATATTAGTATTAGTTACAATATTGACACTTTCAAGTTGCAATATGTTTTCTTCATCGGATAAGTATGACGGCAACTATCGAGAGGCATGCCGTAATCTTGACTTTGAGGCAGCACACAAGATACTTGATAAAATAACGACTAAAGACAGTTGGTGGGATGGACATACACCCAAAGAAGATATTATTGCTGCCACAGACTACATCTTCAATGCTGAAACATTGTATCTTACATCTCAAAACACAGAAGAAGCAAATAATCGAGTTGTATATTTACTGTCAGAGTTACCAATTGAAGGAAGAGCAGATCCAGAAGGGACAAAAATTGAATTGAATGACGACATGAGCGATGATGGAGGATTTACTGCCTATAGGAGTTATGTAAACCGTTTCAACTCGAAATGTCTTTCAATTCTGAATACCGCCATATCAGTTGGAAATAAAGAAGTTGCAGAGAAAATAATCCCGATGATAAAAGAAGATGCCAACATAGTAAAGAAAATGGAAAAGAAAATTTACGGGCGTCGTAGTAATGGAGAAATACACTATACTGAGTCTGAAGAATCTTATGTACATTACACAACCGACTCAAAGGACAAGGCAAAGCGGCTTTATGAGAAGGCTGTACAAGAAGGCAAGTTCAAGTAGAAAATAAATAAGTATTTTTTTCAGACATATGCGATAGATGCCATCTAACAGCATAGTTTAGCGTCTTTCCTGATTTTCCGACACGCCATTCTGCCTTTTCCGAATAGGCGTGTCGGAAGTAATTGCCAGAAACCGCTTACCTTTGCACCAGAATAAATAAAATACTACAATGGAGAAATATCATATAGGACAAGAGATTCTGAAAGAGGTAAAGGCAAAGTTTCCTTCGGTAGCAGCCTTTGCCAGAGAACTGTGCAAGTCGAACTCTGCCACATACGAGATATTCGGAAAGACGAGTCTCGACACCGACCTGCTGCTGAAAGTATCGAAGCTGCTTGATAGAGACTTCTTCCGCGAGTTCTCGGAGAAATGTCTGAACGGAGAAGTTGCGGTAGTAGACAAGCAGACGGCAGAAAACAGCATCTCGCTACTCTTGCCAGAAGATAAACTACATACAATATCGCCAAGCCAAACAATGGATGTGGTGGAAGAGTATCTTCTGATGCCGCGCAAAAAGCCGCTCGTAATATTCTATAGTGGAGCGCGCAGTCGCAACCTACCCCGTCTTGTATGCAAAAAGGGCGAGGAGATATATGGCGAAGGCATGGTGAGAAAAATAAGGCTCGAACCAGCCGAACTGATGCATTTTGAACTTGGCGTAATGTCGCTTGCCAAAATGCCGCAGAAGGTAGTCGTGATTAAATGCACTATGGCAAGAGACTATAACTCCCATGTGCTCATTGCCGAAAGACTGGCAGAGGAGTCGGGAAAGCACGTCGTGCTGCTATGTCTTGACCATATCCATATTCCTACGCTGCCCAATGGAAAAGTGGTACTGAAGTCGCTTGCCGTATCTACCTTCAACTCCTGGAATCAACGTGCACACATATTCATAGCCGATGATGTGGAAAAGCGTTTCGCTTACCTCATCGAACTGTTCCAAGCCATCAAAGGCAAGGGATATATGGACAGAATATACGACAGCATAGAGGGCAACGAGAATTGGGCAGACACCTTGAAAGATTTGTTAGAGGAGGCAAAGCAGAATCTCACTACTTTCGAAGACATTGTGTTGGAAGGAAGCAACGATAAGGGCAATCGTCAGGTGGAATATCATCAAGTGAGCACCATTCAGCCTACTATTAACGACTTGAATTGTCCAGAAGGGATTTCACATATCCGCACCCATCTGCGCTACCGCATGATTAAGGAGACAGGCGAAATTTTCGAGTATGAGCCAATGAGTTTCGACCAAGTGAAGGTAATGAATACTACAGAAGATATGTAAGTTCAAGACTCACTGTTCTATTATTGATTCAACTAAAAAATTCAATAAGATATGAATACAATATTAACAAAAGAAGATGAGGCAATAATCAAGAAAGCCAGACGCAATAAGTGTTCTGGACCAATCTACAGCGAGGATGGACTTCGCTTGTTGAAAGTACTCGGCAATCCGGAGTTCGTTGAAGTGGAAGATGGTGTGAAGGCAATCTGTGACTATGCATTCCTAGGACTTAACAATCTTCATGATTTGGTGTTGCCAGCATCTGTTGTCTATTTGGGCGAAGAAGCATTCGCAAGCTGCCACAAACTCTTCAAGATAACAATGCCTGGAGTAGAATTTATCGGGAAAGAGTGTTTTGGTCTTTGTGATAATTTAAAGGAAATAGCCTTACCTGAGACATTGCGCCAGATTAGAGCAGGTGCCTTTGCTGGCTGCAAAGCTTTGGAAGAGATAAATATTCCAAGTCACCTGAAGATTATCGACAAGTCAGCGTTCAGAAACTCAGGGTTGAAGAGTCTCAACATTGAGATAAGTGATGGAGGCAAATGTCTTGTTTATGACAAAGCCTTTGCAAGTTGCAAGCATCTGGAGTCTGTATATCTAAACAAGAATGTGAAGATTGTGGAGCGAATGGCGTTTGCTGGCTGCACTTCATTAATGGCGATTGAGTTTGAGAATCCGTCATTGACAGGTCCTATTGGTGAATTCAACGCGCTTACAAAAGATGAAAAGGAACTGATTGCTGCAGAACTACAGGCAAAGTATGACTTTGTAGGAGATTTCTATCCAAAATGTATAGGACACGGAATTTTCTTGTACAGGATTACTCGATACGCAAAAGGCGAGATATGCGATATAAAATACGGAATATATAATAGCGTAACAAAATTATTGGGCCCGTGCGTATATAATTTTCTCTGGTCCTTTGAAGAGGGCGGAATAGCTCGAGCTAAGCGGAATTTCAAATATGGATGGATTAACATGAATTCAGAAGAGATAATTCCTTGTAAGTATAGTGATGTGTCTGACATGGAAAATGGATACGCCTACGTCAAGGAAAACAAGGATGACACATGGGGATTAGTCAGTATGACTGGCAAAGTTGTCGTTCCTTGCAACAAGTATGAAGACGCAAGGATATTTAAGAATGGATATGCAGGTGTCAGGTTAAACAATCTTTGGGGCTTCGTGAATGAAGAAGGAGAAGAAGTAATTCCTTGTCAGTATGTTGATGTAAAGAAATTCACCGTAAAAGGATTTGTGAAAGTCTTGCCTCTAAGAGGTGATTGGATTACCATTGACAAAACGGGTAAGCAAGTGACAAAATAACAAGTAACAACAGAGGAAGCCGAAACGCTGGAAAGGGATATGCTGTTCTGACTATGCGCTACAAAAGAAAGTCACATTTAAAATCGAATCATGCTTTATGGAGTATTTGACCACAGTATACTATCGCATTGAAGGCAAACCAAATGACCTTCAAGAGATATATGACCAGTATAGGACGCTTCTAAACAAGAAACTGCTTGAAGAGGGTAAAGACAAGTCTGTATCTTACGCAAGTATGGTGTATAGTCTCGGAGTAGATACCAAAGAACAATATCTTCGGGGCAACATTATAAAATGTGAGTTCGTAGATAATTCATTGAGTATTGAAGCCGAGGAAGATTGGGTGACGGCAGACTTCCGACATCCGCTTGAAAGCCACTATGAAGGTATGACCATATACTATATGATGGAAAGTTATTGCGATGAGACTTATGCAACAAATGATGCAGAGGGGAAATATTTTCCGACACGCGTCAGTGTGGACTTTCATTTGAAAGAGCCGGTTTTGTGTGGTTACGAGCGGTTCAACAGTATGGATGAGGCATTAGCCTATTTCGCACGTGTCTTGAAACGTGACACTCTTACTGTTGATGACATCCACAAGTGGAACTGTGAGCATTGGAAGGACGGCTTCATCTATTTCAATGAGTATGAGGTTGATTTACGATGATGCAGTTGTCGAGATAATAACAGAGGAAGCCGAAACGCTGCAAAGGGAGTAGGCAAAACTTTTAAAAGACATGAGACATGTTTCTCTTTCTATGCGGAATCTTGATAGTTGTGTTTGGCGGTTACATACTGATAAGTCTCATACAACTCGTCTTTATGATTATTGGCTGGATTATCCAAGCCATATTCAGTATCTTTGAATAAGATATGATTGCAACAAAAAGTTGATTTTTTGTTGATTTTCTATGGTCTGATTTTTTTATTTCAGAAAAACAGGGTAAATTTCGCGCGACAACTAAAAACATTAAAGACATGATGAACAACAATTCTACAACAAACAGTGAAAAGAAGCCTATCATCGACAACGATGAGGCTTTGCGTCTTATCGACCTCATCCAGCAGGGCGACTCCAATGCGGAGAACGAGTTGGCAGAACTCGGTTCTGTCTTTGTCAAGGCTGTGGCAAAGCAGTATGTTGACAAGGGTCTGTCTAAGGAAGAACTTATTGCTGCCAGCCGATACGGTATGATACGTGCCAGTCATAAGTTCGACAAGTCGCGTGGCTTCAAGTTTGCCTCGTATGCCGTATGGTGGATGCGCGAAGCTATTCTGCAAGAGATTCGTAAAAAAGGAAATAACTAAAAACGAAGAATATGATACGCAAAAATTGGGGTGACGACGGTGCACTTACACTCATCAAAGTGGTTCTTGAAAGGACTGAGGACCAAGAGTTGAGAGAACAACTGCTGGAGTTTCTTCAAAACAACGAAGAGCTATGGTCAGATGCTCACGTGAAAGACTTCTATACATTTGCCACCACTCTTGCAAAGGAGTGGCTGGCAAGTCATCAGTCATAAAGTAACTAAACAATACAACTGACAATGAAAGAGATTAATGTAGAAATATATATAAATTGGGATAATGACGGTGTTACTGTCAAACTCTCTGACGAGGAAGCTGAGAAGTTGCTGGCATTATGGAAAGAAGCCCAAGATACAATTCTCAAAGACATGGAGGAAGAAGATTATTGGGAGAAGTTCGGCCCTTGGTTGCAGGAGAAGGCTCCCGACCTATATGAGAAAATAATGAAAGCCTTCCACGAGGAATTTTGGGAAAGAATAGGTTGCTATTCAAGTGATGAAGGTGATGATTTTTTCTCTATTTCTTATGATATAGACGGAGCGTATCTTGACGACAACAATAAAATCGTTATCAATCAGATTTTTCCTCCATCAGAATAAAGGTCTAAACGAAAAGAACATGAAAATATATCTGAAAGTAAAGAAAGACTATGCCTATCAGGTTACCAGCCTTTGGAGCAAGCACATTAAAGAGCAAATTCTGGAAACTGTCAAAGAAGTAAGTCAGAATTGGATGTTTGAGCCGAAGTTATATCCTATGTTTTATCAAGAGGATACGCATAGCCACTTTGTTGAAGCAAACAACGAACGTTTCTTCTTCGAATGCTTGATGTACGAGCTTTGCTTTGTGTGGGAATTAAACGATTTCGAAGGATACGATGATGAGTACTCTGATTTTGCACGCGAAAGAGATGTATTTTTAGATAAAGATAAGGTAGAGCCTTCCAAGGAATACGTCTATATCGGTTCGTACATATATGGACAAGAAGAACCGCTTGCTCTCCCTGGACTTGTGTTCGACCCCGAATACGCAGAGGATGGTGAGGTTTTGGCAGAATGTATGTTTACGAGTGATTTTGAAGACGAAAAATTAAAACGGGAATATATGTCTAATGGAAACTATGAGGAATGGGAAAAGGATACTCCAGCTTTGTAGCATAGCCTTGTTGGCATTGTCTATATGCTCTTCATGTTTGAACAAGTCTTCCGATACAAGTCTCGATAAGAGCTATGGTAAGTCTGACTCTACCGAGATTTACCATACAATAGTCTCTGACGACAGTCTCGTGACAGCCATCTGGCATGACACAGGCGAAGGCGGAACGGCACCCGATATCGACTGTGTGGTAAAGTTTAAGTCTGCTGACGGCAAACTGCACGAAGAGCATCGCCCTCTGCTACGACTTGCTCACCCTAATGATGATTACAGCCACCATGAAGTGCAGAAGATAGTGAGTCTTGACGATGAATACGGCAATCGCTCCTACGTGTTCTTCCTTTCTGCTAAAGTGGGAAGCAACGAGTACGCTCACGACATTGTGGCTTTCGAGATTGCCGGCGACAGTCTGCGACCATTGTATAGCTATAACATTGATTAAGACAATATATATGGAAGAGGATACAACAATAGATTGGGAGACTTTTGTCAAGTCACAGTTGCATTGGATAAGAGTGGTATATAAAATAGTGGGCAGACAAGAGAACCTTCAAGAAATATACAATCTCTACAAGGAATTTGCCGACAAGAAACGCCCCGCTATGGAAGATGACGAGGAGCCAGGTTGGGAAGGCAATATCATTTTAGCTCTCGGTATAGACTATGGCGAGAGCAATCTTTGTGGCAACATTCTTCATTGTGACCTTAAAGATGGAGTTCTCAAAATGGAAGCTGAGGAAGTCGCATTCATCACAGATTTCAAGATTCTGGTTGAAAATCACTATAAAGACCTGAAAGTATATTTCATTACGGAAGACAATGAAGGCGACATCTACACCACCAACGATGCCTACCGCAAGTATTTCCACGTCTTGCCGAGCGACTGTATCGTTGTTCCTTAAACCATTGAAAAAGAAAAAAATAGAGAAATGGGCTTTAAAACATTCCTCGCATCACTAATGATGCTGATAACCATAGCCACTATGTGTTCACCACTGTGCCTTATTTGGCTCGGATTTACGATGAGCGGATCTATAGTTGTGCGTATATGCTTGATAGTGGTCGGACTTATCCTGTGTAGACTATTTAAACCAATATCCAACTTGTTTGACAAGGATTTCAAGATCTTCTAAAAACAGGATGTCGAGTCTTTTCTAAAAAGTCTAAGACATCCTGTTGGCTGTACCAGTACTTATCACCAATTTTTGAATAGGCGAGCAATCCTTGCTCTCTGTATTTTTGAATAAGCCGTTCTTCAACACCAAGCACTTTACACAATTCTTTGTTATTGTAATATTGCGGTTGAGCAACACATTTATCTTTGAGTATAGAGACTTTTAGAGTTAAGTCTCTGACTTTTGACACAATGGCTTCCCATTGTGTCTTTTCAATAAGCAGCATCTCTTTCTTTTCTGTCATAATTTTTAAAGTTAGTTCTAAATATATAATAATGCGTATTAGCAAAATGCTTCACGTTTGTTGTTTGCCATAAATTCATCAATGTCTGTTTGGGTGTACCAATACTTATCACCACATTTACTGTAAGACAACAAACCTTTATAACGATACTTGCGCAGTAATTTATCTTTGATTCCAAGCACCTCACAAATTTCCTTATTTGTGTATATTTTCAAGTCTCTATCTTCTTTGGTATTATAAATCTCATTTATACCATTATCTAAAGCCATAATCAGATCATCAACAATAATATTATCAACCTTCTTAAAATATTCCTTCATCCAATCTTAATTTAAATTTTGAAGGTTGTATAGTGATACTTGGAAAAAGTTTGTCTTCTATACACTTTGATGTTGAAATTCCTATAAAAAAGGTTCTTATAAGGCGCTCCTTTGGGATTACGCTTGAAAATGAGTACTTTTGCAGCCAATTAACATAACAACAGGCAATACGATGGAAATTACATATACTGACGATAAAGGAGAATCAGTTGAGATTATCAACCACCATATAGAAATACCAGCTTACATAAAAGAGTTTGATGAGCATAAGTCATTTCTGAATATAAAGTCAGAAGATGTTGCAATGCTATTCCATAGTAATAAGCCGATGTCAAAGGCTGTGACTATAGGGCGTTATCAGATGTTTTTGAAGATGGATTTCGATAACTTCATACACTCAAAGTTTGCAGATACGATACATAGAGTATTTGCAGACTTTCAGCATGGTTTTTATACTAATCTGTATAAGACTGGGGATAAAACCATAGACTCCTTTATTGATGTCATTCAAGAGTGTCATGAACATATAATTAATTCATGTACGAAACAAGTTGTTATAAATGATGAAAGTTATGTGTCCACATTATTATATTTGAGAGTCTGTAGTGCTTTACGCAAGAAGTGGAACAATGAAGATGTAGAATACCTTGCTCCTTTCTTTGCCTTTAAGAAAGACGCCTATATAAAAGTCGGTGTTTTGACTCTTGACGACAAAGCATTTGTTGCAAGTCTTATTTCTGTAATGAAGGCACAGGACGAAAAGTATCGTAAAGAGATATACTCTGCTATGCTTATACTGGCATATATATATGATGCGTCATCTTCTTCGGCTAAAGTTGTTGATGCTTTAAGGTCGTATTCATATAAGTCAAGAGGAAATTCTTGTTTTCACGGTTTCGAGAAAATAGACGAGAATAATATTCTAACGGCAGAAGAACTTGCCGTGTTTAATGGTTCATGTTTGTCAGAAGAGGATAAGCAAGCTGTAAGAAGCAGAATGTCCAGATTTGCGCTGTTTCAGAATAGTCAGATTATTCAGAAGAGTCTTGGTCATTATGCGATTGTGCGAAGAAAAATAAAACTCAGTATGCTTACGCCACAAGAGTGGCTGGACATATTCATAGATAGAGTAAATGAATTGAGAATCAAGAATGAATATCCCGCTAATGTTGATATTGAGGATGTCAATACTCCCAAATGTTATTTCGCATTTCTGGTTGAAAATATATCCGAGGATAAAATAGAGCTAAGTAATGATGAACCTCTTGTTAATGGCTTGTTGTATCTTATCTACATCAAAGGATATAAGGATATTGCATACATAGCTAAGGAGATTCTAATCCTTAACTACATTATTGACCATATGGCTGATGCGGTGATGTCTTCTGATTCAGAAGTTGCACTGAATACAGCCATAGAAAAGGCTGTTGACTTCATTGATATTGTCTTTACAAGTAAATTTAGATGTAAGACTTATTCTGATGTGGAACTGAAATCAAAATTCAAGCAGATTCTTAAAGACAAGGAACTCTGTGATAAAGTCTGCAAAATAAGTCCCAACAAGTTTGATGGTGGTTTCAATCTTGTTCTTGTATACAACATCATCGGTCTTTTCAGAGACATAAAACTGATAAATGGCGGTATCTCAACCATTGCTACGGCGATAGCCGTTAGTAGAAATCAGATAAACGAGAAGGGAAAACCTCAAATTAGAAAAGAATATATTTCCAACTGGAATATAGAAATAGGAGAACATAAACAGACCGAATTAAGCAAAAATCTGATAAAACGATTAGAGGCGATTTACCTCTAAAAAACTGGGAATAGAATTCCCAATTTCATATAAAGTAGGAAGGCTTGTCATTTGATAAACCTTCCTATTTTGTTTATATACAAGTAGTTATGCCACTTACTTACATTGGGAATATTTCAAGAAATTCCCAACGTTTTCTCTAATAGAAATTCCCCGTTTTTTATATGTAATTTTGTAATATCTTTAAAAAAATGGGGGTAAAACATCTAATTTCCCCAAATGTTTAATTATTAAAAAAGTACTATTATGAAGGCAAAGAATTTTAAGAATGGAGTAAGCGTAATCATTAAAAGTGATGACCTCAATCTCAACGATGTGGTAGTTAATCTTAATAAGGAAACAAAAGAAGTACGTGTTTTCCGTAAGATGGAAGATGGTACCGTTAAGGAACTGAAAAAGGTTCGTTCAACTAGAATATCACATACTAAATCTGAGACAACTTCTGTAAAGGACACAGAACCTATCACAAGTGAGTCCCATAATATTAATAAGGTGGTACCCGCTGATGAAACGAAGCGTCAAGTGAACTGGAGAAAATTCAGAGCGAATATTATCAAGGAAGGTGGTATAGACACCTACATGAAGTCTCGTCGTGAAAATAATGTCGTAGAGGAGTTACTTTTGAAATATCCAGACTTCAAGAGGGGAATGAAATTATATGAATCAGGAAGTCGAGAAGCATGGATACTTATTTCAAAAAGGAGTCTTGAAAGTGTTCGTCGTACATATAAAAAGTTCTTTATAGACTTAGACTCTCTTCTCGCAGCATAATTTTCTACATATAAAATAAACTTTTCACACATCCTTATATATAAATGATTGTTGTGGAAGAAGTGCGCTTTTAAATAAGTAATAAAAATATTAGGATGTAAGGTGTCTCCAAAAGTACACCTTTAAAATTAAATCAAATGATTATAATAAAAGGACAAAAAACAAGGCCTGTAGAGTTGGTCAAAAAGTATCCAAAGTATGAATGCCTAAAGTTTGATACTTTAGGACAGGCTGCCAGATTTTTAGGTGTAGAGTCTTCATATTTAAAAAGTTATCTGGATGAAGGCGTTGAATACATGGGTAAGTATGGATATTATATCCATGAGCAGGAAAGACCAAGAGAACCGGAAAACATAAACGCTTTGTTTTAAGCGAAGAGGTTAGAGGTGTCCCTCTTGTTGTACACCTTATTATATATGCACACAATGAGTTGCATTAAAATGCCGCATAATAGATTTGTGTTGTCTGCGGCGATCAAATTATTCACGAGACTTAAGTAAAAACAATTATGGAGTAGGGTGCACACTCTCCTTAATTGTTTTGAACGAGCCACAAAATAAAGATTATAACAATGGAAAGTAATAACATGCAGAGTCAAGTGTTGGATGGTTCTGCGACAATTAAGGGAGGGTCTGACTCTATGAGACTTTCATCAGACTCTATTGATAATGAAAAGGAGAATGTCTCTAAGTTTATGAATTACGAAAATGGATATTTCTCATATATCCGATTAGGGCAAGAAGGAACATGTAGATACTACGAAAATATTGACTCTGCCTATCATTATGCATTACGGGAATGTGAGACTCGCTTAAAACAAGGGGTATATGGAAGTAGAATGTCGTTCATCGTTACAGGTCCAGACCATGCACCGATATTTAATGGTGAACCCAAAAGAAACGGGAAAATAAAGTTCTCCATATATAATGGTAATGGCACCTCATATCTCGCAACTATTACAGACGAACACAACAAATCATTTTTTCAAACTAATATTAATGCTATGAAACATACAGAAATTACAACAAGCAACAGAACAATCACAACAAACAATGTGTCTTTCACTAATTCGGAAGATGCAGACCTTATCAATTTCAATGCAAGCATCTTCATAGACAAGAATATCCTTACCGAAGATAATGTCAAATTCTTGTGTCTTTCCAAGGAGTCTGCTCAAAATATGGCGAAAATAGTACAAGAGACCGCCATTGCTTATAAAGATGCAGATAACGAAACATTCATGAAGGCTATACATAAAGTCTCAAAACGAATGATAACCGTAACTAAGAGACTGGCTTCCGGCAAGTCAACTGACGAGACTCATTGCAGTATGCACGATGACTTGCTTTATTGTGCTGCACATTGCAAGCTACACGACTCTTTGTTTGACGGATCAAACACATGGAGAAAAACGCCAGGCAAACTCAATTATAATAAACTGGAAGATGCCATTATTGATATGTATGACCGAGGACAGAAGATGCTTCTTGAAGTTTCTGAGAAGAGATCGAAAAAGAAGACAGACGAAACAACACATACAAAACGAGAGATTACGATAATAAATGATTATGGGCGTCAAACATTCAATGATATTGTACAAGCAGTCACCTCTACTATTATGACTTATGCAAAACCATCAGAAGACACGTTATTCTATTTGAATATGAAAGGGTCAACACTTGATTCGGAAGTCAAGTCACTGACCAATAATGTAGTAACAGTAACACAAAACAACAACCTGATGATATTCAAGACTATTTCAGATATTTCAGAAGAGATGAATGTAAGTGACTATACGGACAATGACACACTCAGAAAAGATGTGCGTACAACCATTGCAAAACTTATTATATGTGCTGCGCTGTCAGATAAAACACGCCAACTTATTTCAAGTGTAGTTGATTTGACCTCTATTGAAACTTTCGTTAGTTCATCGTTCAAGATAGCTGCCTAATTATTAATCCGACTGTTTGAAGATCAGGAATGGTTTTCAAACAGTCACTAAAAACAAATAAAACAGATGAAAAACATAACGATGTTTACCCTTTTCAGTGGGTATGAGTCTCAGATGATGGGACTTCTTAATGCCGTAAAGAAATTTAACAACCGTTTCAAAGCAGAACTTGTTGGTTGGTGCGAAATAGACAAAGCTGCACGACTTGTACATAATCTTGTATTTCCCGAATATGCAGACAGATGTTATCCAGATGTCAGAGAAATAGATTGGAACAAAGTCTCTGATTTCGACATACTTTTCTATTCTAGTCCATGTCAGAGTGTTAGCCGAGCTGGGGCACATGGCGGTATAGAGAAAGATTCAGAAACTAAGTCTTCGTTGATATGGGAAGTAGAGAGAGCCATTGCAGTAAAACGCCCGAAATGGCTAATCTTGGAGAATGTGGAAGGACTGCTTGACCCTAAATTTATAAATGACTATTTGTTATGGACGAGAACAATTTCAAGCTATGGTTACAAGAGTGTATTCAAAGTCCTTTGTGCAGCAGACTTCGGAATACCACAGAACAGACGAAGGGTGTTCTTAATTTCTAAGAGAATAGACAAAGATGAGGATTTTAATTTTGAATGGCCAAGTAAGTTACAGGAAATGCCCAAACCTGAGACGCTGCTTTCAGACAGAGTTGATGATGACTATTACCTCAGCAAGGAAGAGACAGATACCTTTGTAGACCTTATCAAGAATGCGACATATGGATACACAAGTTCTATAGATGCGAGTGCCGGTTATCCGACTAAAATTCTGACTTCTCAATTAGACAAGCGTATTTCCGTCATGGTGTCTCCATTATGTAAGAATGGTGCTATCCCGACACTAATGACAAGTATTCAAGGTGGCAATCTTACATCATTGACAGGATGTCGAAGAGAAAAAGCACCATGCGTTATAGAAGTTTGGACAGGCAAGAAAGGTTTGCAACCTCAGAGCCTAAAAAGTCAAAAGGTATCATGTCAACAAGTTAAGGCTGAAAGAGGATGTGCTGACAGGGAGCGCATCCTAAAATTAATAAACAGCCTTAAACATGGCCAGTATCTCAGAATTAGGCGACTTACTCCTGAAGAATGTTTCCGATTTATGGGGGTCGAACAATTCTACATCAATAGAATATTGAATCCTTATGAAACATTAGAGAAAGAATGTTATACAGAAGAACAGATAACGAGACTTATGACCATAGATGGACGTAAATGCAAGACTTCTGACTATTCTCTATATGGTAGAGTAGGAAACTCAATCGTAGTGAATGTCTTGACTGCTATCTTTACGGCTATGATAGCACAATATCCAGACTCTTTCCAAGATGTAAAGGAGTTGTCTCTTGAAGAATTGAGAGGTGCAAGAAAACGAGAAAGCCAACGTAAGTATTATGAAAAACATAAAGAAGAAATACGTCGTAAAAGCCGTGAATATCATAGACAACAACGAGCTAACAAAAGGAATCAATAAACAAAATGTGTAACTTTGTAGAGACCACGCAAATGGTCTCTACATTAAAAATAAAAAGAATATGAGCAATATAACAAAAGAAATAAACGGTAAGGAATATACATTCGATGTAACTACACTCGACATCAAACTTGTTGACTATGGTGGATTCTATGGTACAGACATCAGAGTAGACGTAAAGGTCAAATGCAATAATAATGAAGATGAATTCTCAGTAGAGTTATGTTATCCTATGGGTGATGCATACGATTATTATAGTGAGATGGACTATGCGGACTTGGCTGAGATGTTTGGTGAAACAGCCGAAGAAATAGAGTCCGATTTCTCCGCATGGTATGACAAGCATAGTGATAAACTTGAAACGGATTATGTCAATCTGTTTATAGATGAGTGTTTTTGGGAAGATGAAGAACCTTTTCAAGAAATGGTACTCGACGAATTGTTGAGTGATAAGAGTGACAACAAAGACGAATTACTTGCCCTCATTGTTTCAGACTCCGATGAAATAACGACTATAGAAACAGACGATGATTTCATGTATATCCCTGATTTTATGGACGATGAAACAACAGATGAAGAGTTCGAAAATATCCTTGAATACAGAAAAGGGTATCCGTGTGATGGTTGGGGCGCTCCTAAGGAGTATAAGTTATTTACGGTTATAGTTAACAAGTATGTGAGGTTTGAGGTAGAGATGTATCTCAGCAAATATGCTGCATGCAACTATGAAGTAGGTGTCGGTTGGGGCAATATATTCGAGTATGCCAATGACATGCTTTCAAAGTTTTTGTCACGCGAGAATATAAAGACAATCAAAGACTTGAAGGACTATCTGGCTAACAATGAGAATAGAATATTGTTGGAAGATTGATAGTTATTCAGAATGAGAATTTGTGCGTGTTGCTCCGACTTTTACGGTCTTTCACTACGAAATAAAATGATCGAAAAAGGTTGACACCGCAATATAACTACTTGAAACTCAACACGCCTTATTCCTCTTCAACGAGGACGAATACTAAAGCTATATGGCTACATTGCGTAGCCTAAGGCATAAAATATAAGCGGTATGGCGATTTCATTATGAAATTTCCATACCGCTTTTTATGTTTGAACTGCTTTATCTTGCACCGTTCATCAAGTCTTTTCTCATTTTCTCTCGCCATGTGATAGTCTCGCGTGAGTTGTTGTTGAACTCTCGTCTGCTCTTCTTGTAGTGCTTGTCGTACTTGTAGTCGTGGTCATAGCGCTTCTTGTCGTGCTTGTAATCCCGGTCGTAGTGTTTCTTGTCGTGCTTCCACTTCTTGTCGTACTTATACGGTTTGCCCGGCTTGCCGTAATAGTGTGGGTGGTCGGGACGATAGTTGTGCTTGGGGTACTTGTTATATATATTGTAGATGTATGTGTTGTTGTTCCAACCGATAGGGTGGTAGAAGTAGTAAGCCTCCTTGAACCGCTTCCATTGTCTGGCGGTGAGCATGCGTTTGAGTTGCCTGTTGCGATAGTGCCATCCGTAGGCGTCGATATCGCGATAGCTGCGTATGCCGTCAAGATAGTTGAGGTTGATGTTCAACAGGCTGTTGCGCTGAACGCTGTTCAGTCCAAGTTCAACAATCATCTTGTCGGTGATGAAGCGAGCCTCTGCCTGGATATCTGTGAGTCGCTGTGCATTTGCTGATGTTATCATCACGAATGCGGCTACAATTGCTAATAATGTACGTTTCATAATCCAATTTGTTTTAAGGGTTATTACTGCTTTTATTTATACTGCAAAGATAGTGCATTCAATTAAGCGAAACAAGGGAAAAACCATAAAGCATAGTATGGTTTTCCCTAAAGTAACAGGGACTTTTACCTTTAGCTTTTTTATATCCTATTCATTTGCTTGTAACCTAATTGTAACACTCTCCCGATATCTTTGCACTCGGAAAATGATGTAACAGATATTTCATGAACAGAAGAATTAAGAAGATTTCCTTATTTGTCGTTATGGCATTGACAGGATGTTGCCGTGTGTCGGCACAACAGGTGAATGCGCCTACATTAGAACGTCCCCGACTTGTGGTGGGCATTGTTGTCGACCAGATGCGCTGGGACTATCTCTACCGTTATCAGAAACGGTATGTTAAGGGTGGTTTCCGACGTTTGCTCAATGAGGGTTTCTCGTGCGAGAACACGCGTATTCCTTATGTGCCTTCAGTAACGGCAATAGGTCATACGTGTATATATACGGGTAGCGTTCCTTCGATACACGGCATTGCGGGCAACAATTTTGTGAAGAACGGCAAGAAGGCGTATTGCACAGACGACGCCACAGTGAAGCCTGTCGGCACAACGAGCGATGCCGGACTGATGTCGCCCCGCAACATGTGGGTCACTACTATTGGCGACGAGATGAAGATAGCTTCCAACGGACGTGCCAAGGTAGTGGGCGTAGCGCTGAAGGACCGCGCCTCAATTCTACCTGCCGGACATAATCCAAATGGTGCTTTCTGGTTTGATGACCAGACTGGCAACTTTATCACAAGCACCTATTATATGAATGATCTGCCTTCATGGGTGAAGACGTTCAATGGCGGACGTGTGCCCGACCGCTACTTGTCAGAGAAGTGGAATACACTCTACGACAAGGCTTCTTACACCGAAAGCACTGCCGACGAAACCGAATACGAGAACGGGATAAAGAAGGGCGTGAAGCCGATTCTGCCCCTCAACCTTCCGGTGCTGTACAAGAAGTACGGCTATAATATAATAAGGAATACGCCGTTCGGCAATTCGCTGACGCTCGACTTCGCCAAGGCTGCCATTGAAGGCGAACAGCTTGGTGCTGACGACGAGACCGATTTGCTCACCGTTAGCTGTTCGAGCACCGACTATATAGGTCATCAGGTGGGCACGCATGCCATAGAGACCGAAGACACTTATCTGCGTCTCGACAAGGCGATAGCCGACTTTTTGTCGTATCTTGACGCTAAGGTAGGCAAGGGCAATTATCTTGTGTTCCTCAGTGCCGACCACGGCGCGATGAACAATGCCCGTTTTCTGCAAGACCGTCGCATTCCTGCCGGTACATGGGACGATGCTGTCGCAGCCAAGAAGCTGAATGTGGCACTGGCAAAGGCTTATCCTAATGTGGGCGAACTGGTGAAGACGGTGATGAACTATCAGGTTTTCTTCAACCTGAATGTCATCAAGGACAATAATCTGGATTTCGCGAAGATCAAGCAGACAGTTGTTGACATTCTGAAGGAAGACTCATGCGTGCTGTACGCATGCGATATGGCTAAGACGATGACCGAGAGCATTCCCGAAGAGGTGAAGACCCGCATCATAAACGGATACAACCGTGAGCGTAGCGGCGACGTAGCTGTAGTATTGAAGCCAAACTTCTACACTCACGGCATGAAGGGCACCGACCACGGAGCCTGGAATCCGTATGACACGCATATCCCTCTTGTATTTATGGGGTGGGGCATCAAGCATGGAGCCACAACTCGTGAGACATTCATGACCGATATAACGCCGACCATTGCAGCCCTTCTGCATGTGCAGGCACCTAACGGTTGCGTTGGACACGCAATTGATTTGAAATAAACGTTGCATCATCTATAATTGATCGGACTAACGGTAGGAGTTTATGACTTACTCGTTATAAACTCCTATCTTTTTTTTTATCAGATTCTTTACAACTCCATTATTGTTTTAATTTCTTCATAAAAAACATCTTTTTTCTGTCGCTTTTTGGTTGCGTTGTTGTCTTTTTAGTATTATAAAGACCTAAATAGAAATGACAGACAAAGACATGCAAAGGCTTTGGACAGAAGCCTCTGACATAGCAAACAAATTATCTGATATGCGCAGCATAGATACTGTAACTGCGTACAAGAGTGTGCGCCTTGGCATGCGTCGACAGGTTGTAAAGACTTATACTGCGTTGAACTGAAAAGTACTTGAGCAAAATCCCAAATGTAACAAATCAAATAAATAATAATGAACAGCAAGACATTATTTTATATGGCATGTGTCACGGTAGCTTCAATGCAGGCTGCTGAGGCAAATGCCAAAGCTGCAAATAAGAAGCACATGAACGTGCTTTTTATTATGGCCGACGACTTGCGTCCCGAAATGGGATGTTATGGCGTTAAGGATATTCATACTCCTAACTTCGACCGCTTCGCCAAAGGTGCTGTTCTCTTCGACAACGCCTTCTGCAATGCACCGGTCAGCGGCGCTTCTCGCGCAAGTGTGCTCACCGGAATGTATCCAAATTATCCTACACGCTTCATCGACTATACATGTAAGGCGAGCGTTGATGCTCCTGACGCCATACCTATTTCCGGTTGGCTCACCTCGCATGGATACCACACCGTGTCGAACGGCAAGATAATGCACCACATCGAGGACCATGCCGACTCTTGGAGCGAGTCTCCTTGGCGCTGGCATCCCGATGGTTATGATGTATATTGGGCTGAGTACAATCGTTGGGAGTTGTGGTTGAACAGCGAATCGGGCAAACACATCAATCCGCGTACAATGCGCGGACCCTTCTGCGAGTCGGCTGACGTGCCCGACAGTGCTTACGACGACGGCCATGTGCTTGCAAAGACACTGGTAGACTTGCGCCGTCTGCGTGATATGGGCAAACCTTTCTTCCTGGCATGCGGTTTCTGGAAACCTCACTTGCCTTTCTGTGCACCCAAGAAGTATTGGGATATGTATCCCGCTGTGCCTATGGCTGCCAATCAGTATCGCCCAACGGGACTGCCGCCAGAGGTGCAGAACTCAGGCGAGATTAACGCTTATGCTTGCGTAAGCACTCCCGATGACCAGGAGTTTTTGCGCCTTGTCAAAACAGGATATTATGCTTGTGTGAGCTATGTTGACGCTTTGTTTGGGCAGCTTATTGACGAACTCGACCGATTAGGAATGGCCGATAACACCATTGTCATCGTATTTGGCGACCATGGATGGAACCTTGGCGAGCACGGATTTGTAGGTAAGCACACTCTTATGACTACCTCTACACGCGTTCCGCTTATGATTCGTGTGCCGGGAATGGCTAAGGGTGTGAGCAAGTCGATGGTTGAGCTGGTTGATATTTATCCTACTATATGCGACCTTTGCGGTATTGACGCTCCCGTACAGCAGCTCGATGGCAAGAGTCTCACCCCGATTCTGCGCAATCCTTCCCGTAGTGTGAAGCGTGAAGTGTACGTTCAGTGGCAGGGAGGCGACAATTTGCAGGACAATCGCTTCAACTATGCCGAGTGGCAGAAGTCAGGAAATACTATGCTTTTCGACCATAATGCTGACCGCGACGAGAACGCTAATGTGTCGGGCAATGCCGATTATGCACCTACGGTGAATAGGATGAGTAAGGAAATGAAGAAAGTGAAGAAGTTTGCTTTCCGCAAGAAGTGGACTAAGTAAAAAGAACGCGTTCGATTACTGCCATCGCCTTCTTGCGGAAACGTTCCACCGACCTTTCCGATACGCCCAGATGCTGTGCGATATCAGCAGTCTTGGTGTGTTTCATCTGGCTCATTACGAAAGCCATGCGCCACTCTTCGCGCATATTTGCGAGCGTTTGTTCGAGCCGTTGTTCAAGTTCGCTCACGCCGAGCAGGTCGTCGGCGCGCACTTCTATGTCGACGTTGGCTGCGGCGTATGAATTGTAGCGGTTGCGGACTGCTTGGCGTTTGATGTGGTTGAGGCATCGGTTGCGTGTGCCTGTAAGCAGCCAACCTTTCAGTGAAGTCTCAATTGTAATGTCTTTGCGGCTTTCCCATAGCGTTACAAACACCTCCTGTACTATATCTTCAGCAACGCCCAGCGGTACCATACGTCGGGCGTATATGCACAGTGGTGCATACAGGTCGTCGAAGATGTACTTGAATGCATCTTCGTCGTCATGTATTGCCACGCGTTGCATCATGCTGTCGTATGTAGTCTGTCGGTTGTTCATAGTAGTGTAGTTGCTGTCAGAAAGCCAGACACGGATTAAATGCGTCTACGATATGTTCGAGTTGGGCGTTGTCGTTGTTGTCGCCAACGATGGTGATAATGTCAAAGCGCAGCATGTCGACAATGCCTTTGGTTTTGACGTAGTTGTTGGCTGCATAGCCTATGTTGCGTATCTTTCTCAGGTCGACTGCATCATCGGGCTTTCTTACAACATCGCTTGTGCGTGTCTTCACCTCGACAAATACGATAGTAGTGCCGTCGTTAGTACGGGCAATGATGTCGATGTCGCGATGGCCAATACGCCAGTCGCGGTCGAGAATCTCGTAGCCATTGTCTTGAAGATAGTCAGCGGCATATTGTTCGCCCCATTTGCCGAGTTCGTTGTGACGTGCCATGATGAGTAGTTAATGGATTATTATGTTGCAAAGGTAGCATAAAAATGCCTATTTGGGATATTAACTGATTGTTTTATGTTTCTTTTATAGTCAATATATTGTCTTTTATATTGGAAATATATAAATTTGCAACAACCGACTAAAAGACAAATAAAACAATTAGGGAGGATTATAAGATGAAAAAAACTATAGTATTGGCAATGAGTGCCGTGCTTCTCGTAAGCAGTTGTGCTACGGGTGCAGGATCTGGTGCTTATGCTGGAAGTTCACTTGGTGCGATATTGGGCTCAGCCATTGGAGGAATTGCCGGAGGTCCGCGTGGCAGCGATATCGGAACTATCATAGGTATGGCTGGCGGCGCTGTCGTAGGCGGTGCTATGGGCGATGCTGCCGAACGTCAGCAGCGCCAGGAGCAGTATGAGATGTTGTCGCGTCGTAATGAGCGCATACAGCGTCAGAAGCAGTCGCAGGGTGTACAGCGTCAGTATGGTGACGATACATATACATATGGTAATAATCAAGACAACTTCAATCCGAATGATATGGTTGACAAGACCAATTCTGGCGACGACCGCATTGACTTTGGCGTATCGCCCCAAAACAATCAGAATGGAGTACGCAACAGTCTTGCTGAGAATCAGATTTCGATTGAGTCGAGCCGTGTAGAGCAGATTACTTCAGGTGTCCCCGCTACTGGTAAGCTGACTATAAAGAATGTGCGCTTTACTGATACCGACGGCGATGGTCGATTGAATGGTGGTGAGATAGGACGTGTGGTGTTTGAGATTTACAACAACACGCAGTCGCCTATCTACAATTTTATGCCTACTGTAGTTGAGGCCGATGCCAACAAACGAATTTACATCTCGCCGAGCGTTCGTGTAGAGAATATCATGCCTGGACAGGGCTTGCGCTATACAGCCACAGTAAAGGCCGACCGCCGTATTAAGGACGGACAAATACGCCTGATGGTGTCAGCCCAGAAGGACGGCCGTCCGATTTCATATATTACGGTTGTAAAGGTTGATACGCAACGCTAATTAATTCTATTTCACCACGAATTCCACTAATCGCACGAATCGTTATTATTCATTATTCGTGCGATTAGTGGAATTCGTGGTGTTTTTTTATTTCCTTCTGACTGTTCTTCTTTTGCCTTTCGCCTTGCTTTTATGGCGAACGTTGGAACGCTTTTGGGGCTGAACTGTCTTGTGGTTAGAATCTTTTTTCTCTTTGATAGTCTTGCCATTGGCATCCGTTTCCTCTTGACTTTTATTGCCGTCAACCTCCTTTTGTGACTTATGTGATTTGTTGTCGGTACCCTTCAGTTGATGGGTTTTCTTGCCATAAGTAGGGAAGTGGAGGACGCCATTAGCAGGAAGAGTGTATTCGGTGATTTCAAAATCGATCTCAGGAATACTCTCTGGTTCGGGCTTAAATGGAACTTTGGTTTTTCTTACGGGTTCTACCTTTACAACAGCTACGCCCTGGTTGATAATGCCCAACTCTTCGGCGGCAGCATGCGAGAGGTCTATTATGCGTCCACGGGTATGCGGACCGCGATCAGTGACGCGCACAATAACCTCACGCCCGTTACGTTCGTTGGTCACTTTGAGCAAAGTTCCGAACGGGTGTGTGCGATGTGCGCATGTCAGACTGTCGTGATGCAGTCGTTCACCGCTACTTGTACGTGCACCAGTGGCTCGTTTTGAGTAGAACGAAGCCTTGCCGTGCTGTATTTGTGAACTGGCTGTGGCAACAACTATTGCCACAGCCAGAGTCAGAAATGTTCTTTTAAATATCTTAGAGTTACCTATCATCAAATCTTTATACTATGCCTTGAGCCATCATAGCGTTGGCTACCTTCATGAAGCCAGCGATGTTAGCACCCTTAACATAGTCGATGTAGCCGTTAGGCTGCTTGCCGTACTTGACACACTGCTCGTGAATAGAGTGCATGATGTAGTGCAGCTTCTCGTCCACTTCCTTCTCGCTCCAGCTCAGACGCATAGAGTTCTGAGTCATCTCAAGACCAGAAGTAGCTACGCCACCAGCGTTGACAGCCTTGCCAGGAGCGAAGAGCTGACCTGCAGCAACGAACTTCTCGACAGCTTCAGCTGTACATCCCATGTTCGAAACCTCGGCTACGCACTCAGGCTTGTGTGCGAGGATGGTCTCGGCATCATTGCCGTTAAGCTCGTTCTGTGTAGCACATGTCAAGTATATGTCGGCCTTAACTTCCCAAGGCTTCTTTCCTGCTACGAATTTAGATCCGGGGAATTCGTCCTCGTACGGCTGGCATACGTCGTTGCCAGACGAGCGGAGTTCGAGCATGTAGTCAATCTTATCGCCCTCGATGCCTGCCTCGTCGAGGATGTAGCCGTCGGGACCAGACAATGTGATGACCTTAGCGCCAAGCTCGGTGGCCTTCTTTGCAGCACCCCATGCTACGTTGCCGAAACCAGAAATAGCAACGGTCTTGCCCTTAAGGCTGAGTCCGCGAGTAGCCATCATCTGATTGACGAAGTAGAGAGCACCGTAACCGGTAGCTTCAGGACGGATGCGTGAGCCGCCGAACTCCAGACCCTTGCCTGTGAGCACGCCCTGATACTGGTGGGTGAGCTTCTTGTACATGCCGAACAGATAGCCAATCTCTCTGCCGCCTACGCCGATATCGCCTGCGGGAACGTCCTCATCAGGACCGATGTGGCGATAGAGCTCAGTCATGAATGCCTGGCAGAAACGCATAACTTCAGCGTCGGAGCGTCCACGGATAGAGAAGTCAGAGCCGCCCTTGCCTCCGCCCATCGGCAGAGTGGTGAGCGCGTTCTTGAATGTCTGCTCGAATCCGAGGAACTTCAGGATAGAGAGGTTCACTGACGGATGGAAACGCAAGCCGCCTTTGTACGGGCCGATGGCGCCGTTGAACTGAACGCGGTAGCCGATATTTACGTGTACCTCCCCATTGTCGTCTGTCCAAGGCACGCGGAAGGTGATGATGCGCTCCGGCTCTACGAGTCGTTCGATGAGCTTTGCTTTCTCAAACTCAGGATGACTGTTGTACACGTCCTCTACTGAGATTAATACTTCGCGCACTGCCTGCAAGTATTCGGCTTCGCCCGGGTGCTTTGCCTCGAGATCGTGCATTATTTTTTCAACATTCATAGCGATAAGGTTTTAAGTTGTTTAATAGTTTTATTGTAGTATATTACGTTACTTACTTTGTGTCACTTTGACATCGCAAATATAGCTTTTTTACTTTTACCAACCAAATAAAATTTTGAGTTTTTGGTGAATTTAATTTACTTTTAGATAGCACTTATTGGTGTGTGCGATAACAAATATTTCGCTGTCGATAGGCTGTTATTATACATTATATATATAGGCTTATCACGTTGTATAACATTGGCTTATCACACTGTATAACATTGGCTTATCACGTTGTATAATATATTGGTTTTATTAATTTTTTAATGAAGTAGGAATCTTTTTCAGTAGTTTTTATGTAACTTTGCAGAATCGTAAAGAACAAACCGAAAAACTTTAAAAACTACGTTGCTACTATGAACTTAAAGCGAATGATTTTACATGCTATGCTCCCGGCTATGATGCTTGGAGTATTCAGTTTGTTGGCCGCTCCTGCGTCGGCAGCAAGCAAGAAGAAGCTGAAGGCGCAGCCCATACGTGTGGCTTGCGTAGGCAATAGTATCACCTACGGCACTGGTATTGAGGACCGTGCCCGCGACTCTTATCCATCGCAGCTTCAGCGTATGCTGGGCGATAAGTATGTAGTGGGCAATTTCGGCAAGCCTGGAGCCACGCTGCTCTATCACGGCCATCGTCCCTATGTGGTGCAGAAGGAGTTTAAGGAGGCGCTTGCTTTCAAGGGCGACATTGCCGTCATTCATCTTGGCATCAACGATACCGACCCACGCAACTGGCCCAACTATCGCGACGAGTTTGTCAAGGACTACCTTTCTATAATGGACTCATTGCGTGCTGCCAATCCTAAGGTGCGCTTCATTTTGGCCCGCATGACTCCAATAGCCGACCGCCATCCGCGCTTTATTTCAGGCACTAAGCAGTGGCACGGCGAGATTCAATCCGCCATTGAGACTGTAGCTCGTGTTAGTGGAGCCGAACTCATCGACTTCCACGAGCCTTTGTATCCCTATCCCAACCTCCTTCCCGACGCCATACATCCCAATCCCGAGGGAGCCGGCATACTTGCCAAGACCGTGTACGGCGGCATTACGGGCAACTATGGCGGATTGCAGATGTCGCAACTTTACACCGATTACATGGTATTGCAGCGCAACGTGCCTCTCGACATACACGGTACAGCCAACGCTGGCGAGAAGATAACAGTAAGCATCGGCAACCAGACCGCTACAGCCACAGCCGACAACCAGGGCAAGTGGTGTGCCGTGCTCCAGCCGATGGAGGCTACCGACGACCTGACGCTCACCGTCAAGGCTGGCCGACAGACCAATGTATACCGCCATGTGGCAGTAGGCGAGGTGTGGCTGTGCTCTGGTCAGTCGAACATGGCGTTCATGCTGTGCCAGGCAGAGAGCTACAAGCGCGACATCAACAGCGCCAACGACCCACAGCTCCGTCTCTACGACATGAAGGGACGTTGGGAGACTTACGATGTGGCGTGGCCAGCCTCGTGTCTCGACTCGCTCAATCACTTGCAGTATTATCGCCCCACCACATGGCAACCCACTACGCCCGACAACGCCAAGTGGTTCTCAGCCATTGGCTATTATTATGGACGCATGCTGCGCGATTCGCTCCGTGTGCCCGTAGGATTGATTTGCAATGCTATAGGCGGATCGCCTACCGAATCGTGGGTCGACCGTAACACGCTTGAGACCCGCTTCCCCGCCATACTGCGCAACTGGCTTCAGAACGACTTCATACAGGGTTGGGTGCGCGGACGTGCCGCCAAGAACCTCACCAACGACAACACCCGTCTCGGACGCCACCCCTACGAGCCGTGCTATCTCTTCGAGAGCGGCATTCTTCCGTTGCAGAAATACCCCATCAAGGGCGTGATATGGTATCAGGGCGAGTCGAACGCCCACAACATGGATGCTCATTCAGAACTGTTCAAGTTGCTTGTTGACAGCTGGCGCACCAATTGGAGCAACCCGACAATGCCGTTCTATTTCGTGCAGTTGTCGAGTCTCAACCGTCCGTCATGGCCGTGGTTCCGCTACAGCCAGCTTGAGTTGATGAAGCACATCGACAATACAGGCATGGCAGTGACAAGCGATTGCGGCGACTCGCTCGACGTTCATCCCAAGCGCAAGCTGCCCGTAGGCGAGCGTCTGGCACGTTGGGCGCTCTGCAAGACTTACGGCAAGACCATCACCCCGTCGGGTCCCGTATATAAAGCAGTGGTGCGTGAGGCTGATGCGCTCGTTGTAAGTTTCGACTATGCCGATGGTCTCACCACATCCGACGGCAAGTCACCGTCTACCTTCGAGATAGCCGAAGTGGAGGGAATGTATTATCCAGCCACAGCCGTCGTATCGGGAAGCACCGTTCGATTGACCTCGCCCGAGGTGAAGCATCCGCGCTACGTACGCTATGGATGGCAACCGTTCACCCGAGCCAACCTTGTCAATGGCGACGCTCTGCCAGCGTCTACGTTCAGAGGCGAAGCACAATAACGCAATAGAATAATAAAAACAAAAACAGCGGATTAGCTCATTTGCTAACCCGCTGTTTTTTTATTTAACAACTTACCAAATTCTTTTTATTTTTGCGTGTCAATCTTGTTTGCCACGCTCACGGCCTGAGCAATTGTAATTGCAAGAAAGCCGAAAATTACCATAGATACCATAATCTTTTTACCTTTAAGTTAAACTGTTTTCTTTAATTACTCTGTTATCCTTTTTGCACTGCAAAGGTAGAAAAGAATGGCTGTGTACGCAAACAACACGCCTAAAACTTGGTTTTTTGCTTATTTTTGTTGACGCAAGTCAAAATATAAGGTTCATACGAACTGTGAATTGATTCATTCTTTAAACTTCTGGAACTGTTGCAAGGAATTTCTTGATTTCATCATCAGAAACAGCATAGTCATGCAAGTCGCCATTGATATAACTCTCATAGGAAGGCATATCAATAAGTCCATGTCCAGACAGACAGAACAGAATCACCTTTGCTTCTCCAGCTTCCTTTGCCTTCATAGCCTCGCGAATAGTGGCAGCAATAGCATGACAACTCTCTGGCGCAGGAATAATACCTTCTGTACGTGCAAAAAGCATACCTGCCTTGAAAGACTCAGACTGAGGAATATCAACACCATGCATATATCCGTCCTTAATCAACTGAGAAATAATCATACCAGCGCCATGATAACGCAAACCACCAGCATGGATATTCGCAGGTTTGAAATCATGACCTAAGGTGTACATTGGAAGTAATGGTGTATAACCAGCCTCATCGCCAAAGTCGTATTCAAATTTACCACGGGTCAACTTAGGGCAACTCTCCGGTTCTGCTGCAATAAATTCTGTATTCTTTCCATCCTTAATCTTATGACGCATGAAAGGGAAGGCAATTCCACCAAAGTTACTACCGCCACCAAAGCAAGCTATCACAGTATCAGGATACTCACCTGCCATAGCCATCTGCTTTTCTGCCTCCAGGCCAATGACAGTCTGATGGAGAGCCACATGATTTAACACAGAGCCCAAAGTATATTTACAACCAGGAGTTGTTGTAGCCAACTCTACAGCCTCACTGATAGCAGTTCCTAATGAACCAGGATGATGAGGGTCACGAGTAATGATGTTTTTACCAGCTCTTGTACTCATAGAAGGAGAACCCTCTACTGTAGCGCCAAAGGTACGCATAATACTGGAACGATATGGTTTTTGCTGCATGGTTATCTTTACCTGATAGACAGCCGCTTCCAATCCATAGAGTTTGGCTGCATAAGACAAAGCTGCACCCCACTGACCAGCACCTGTTTCTGTTGTGACATTCGTGTCACCCTCTTGCTTACAATAGTAACACTGAGGCAGAGCAGAATTGATCTTATGCGAACCTAATGGGTTGGTACTCTCATTTTTGAAATAGATATGAGCTGGAGTACCTAAAGCTTCTTCCAAAGCATAAGCACGAACCAGTGGAGTAGAACGATAGAAAGTGTATTTCTCCAATACATCTTCAGGAATATCTATCCACGCATGCTCCTGGTCCAATTCCTGCTTGGAACATTCCTTATTGAATATATGTGAAAGATCATCAGCACTGAGAGGCTGGTGGGTCTTAGGATTCAATGGAGGCAATGGTTTATTAGGCATGTCTGCTTGGATATTATACCATTGCGTTGGGATTTCACTCTCCTGCAAAATAAATTTCTTCTGTTTCATGTGGTATCATTTTATTTTAATTATTATGTATTTCCTTACATCATGTTGGTAGACGAGTCTATTTTGCGACAAAATTACAAAAACATTTGAGATAAAAGAAAAAATGCGACGATTTTGCATTTGTAATGAAAATGTAACGCCTCTGCAATACGTGTGAATAGTATTATGTTTATCTTTGCAAACGTAAAGAGAATAACATATCGCACAATGAAACAGAATGCACGCATACTTGTTGTAGATGACGAGCAGGACCTGCTCGAAATCCTGAAGTTCAATCTTGAGACAGAAGGCTATGAGGTTGTGACAGCCCCGTCGGCTGAAGACGCACTGCTGCTCGACATAGCCTCGTTCGACCTCCTGCTGCTCGACGTGATGATGGGCGGCATGTCGGGATTTGCAATGGCGCGCCAGTTGAAGGACAATCCTGCCACTGCACAGGTGCCTATAATATTCCTTACGGCACGCGACACCGAAAACGACACCGTGACGGGATTCAATCTCGGTGCCGACGACTATATCTCCAAACCCTTCTCGCTGCGTGAGGTGATGGTGCGCGTGCGTGCCGTGCTGCGTCGCACAGCCAAGGAGAACGGTGAGGAAGAGGCAAAGACGCTGTCGTATCAGGGCATTGTGATGAACCTCGACCGCAAGACGGTGAGCGTAGACGGCGAGGACATCCCCTTCACCAAGACCGAGTTCGAACTTCTCCACCTATTGCTCGACGAGCGTGGCCGCGTGTTCTCGCGCCAGGAACTCATCGAGCGCATCTGGCCTAAGGATGTGCTTGTGCTTGATCGCACCGTCGATGTCAACATAACTCGACTCCGCAAGAAGATTGGCCGCTTCGCCAAGTGCATCGTCACACGCCTCGGCTTCGGCTACTACTTCGATTCCTAAACCTCAAGCATGACCTTCACCACGAATGTCTCGAATCTCACGAATTCATCAATGTAACGATTCGTGTTATTCGAGCGATTCGTGTTCAGTCTCAAGCATGACCTTCACCACGAATATCCCGAATCTCACGAATTCAGCAATGTAACGATTCGTGTAATTCGTGTGGTTCGTGTTAAAACTATAATATTATGCGAATATCCGTTGGAACAAAACTTTACTTCAGTGTATTGTCGCTGTTTCTGCTCTTTGCCGTGTCGTTCATCATCTTCCAGCAGGCACGCGAGAAGCAGTATAAGATAGACACGCTCAATCTGAAGCTGCAAGACTACAACTCGCGCATGGCAGAGTTCTACAGCAACAACGCCGACCACTCCGAACAGGCGTTCAACAATTATGTGCGCCGCCACTATATGTCACGCCTGCGTGTCACACTGATACGTCCCGACGGAAGCGTAGTGTACGACAGCCGCTTGAAGCAATACGCGCACATAAGCAATCATGCCTCGCGTCCGGAGGTGGCAATGGCGCTCAAGCACGGCTCAGGCTCTACCGTGGAGCGCAGCAGCAAGACGTTCAACAGCGACTATTTCTATTCTGCCACGTATTTTCCGCACGACTCTATCGTCATACGCTCGGCACTGCCATACACCAGCGACCTCGCCCGTTCGTTGCAGGCCGACCAGCACTACATTTGGTTTGCCGTCATAACGATACTTCTGCTCACCGTAGTGCTCTATCGCTTCACCAGCCGACTGGGCGACAACGTGAAGAAACTGCGCACTTTCGCCTCGCGAGCCGACCACGGTGAGTCGCTCGACACGGAAGACCTCATTGCATTTCCTGCCGACGAGCTGGGCGAAATAGCCGAGCGCATCATCAAGATTTACAAGCGCCTGCAGTCGACACGGCGCGAACAGGACATGCTCAAGCGCCAGCTGACGCAGAACATAGCCCACGAACTCAAGACCCCCGTGGCGAGCATACAGGGCTATCTGGAGACAATACTCGACAATCCCAACATCAACGACCAGATGCGCGAGCAGTTCCTGGGCCGTTGCTACGCCCAGAGCCAGCGCCTCACGTCGCTCCTGCACGACATCTCTACGCTCAACCGCATGGACGACGCGCCCGAAATGACGAGCACCGAGAACGTCAACATATCGCAGATGGTGCAGAACATCCAGAAGGAGACAGCCCTGCAACTGCAGCAGAAGCACATGACATTCAACAACCGTCTGCCAGACAACATCGTGGTCAGGGGCAATCAGAGTCTGCTCTACAGTGTGTTCCGCAATCTCACCGACAACGCCATAGCCTATGCGGGCGAAGGCACTACCATAACTCTTACGGCTCAGCGTCCCGGTGCCGGTCTTGTTGAGTCGGACATCAGCGACGAAGGTGGCTCAGCCAAGTGGACATTCACCTTTGCCGACAACGGCGTTGGTGTGCCCGCCGAGCACCTGCCGCGCCTCTTCGAGCGCTTCTATCGGGTGGACAAGGGACGTTCGCGCAAGATGGGAGGCACCGGTCTGGGGCTCGCCATCGTCAAGAATGCCGTGCTTCTGCATGGAGGCACGATACGTGTTAGCCAGAATGAAGTGGGCGGATTGAAGTTCGTATTCTCGTTGAAGATATAACAGAGAAAGGGGTAAGGTTTGTATTATAAAACAAACCTTACCCCTTTTAGTGTATACTCGCGCATAGTGCCGTCGGCGAGCGTCAGATGCAGGCGTCCGTCTGCGGAGATGTGGTCGATGCGGGCGCTGAATTGTTCGCCCGTTGCGGTGTCCATGTAGGGGTGCGTGCCTTCGCGGCGATACAGGGCTGCATGATATTGGCTGACGATGGCGTCGGTCTGTCCGCTTACGGCAAGTGTGTAGAAGTGGTCAAAATGGTGTAGAATCTCGTCGAGCAATTGTTCTGGCGGAGTTTCTACACCTATTATATTATATAGCGACACAGGATTAGGCGCGTCGCTGTGAAACTCCCGTTGGTTGACGTTCAGTCCGGTGCCGTAGATGCAACGTGCCAGAGTGCGTCCTTTTACCGAAGTCTCAATCAGAGTGCCGCTAATCTTGCGGTCGTGCCAGTAGATGTCGTTGGGCCATTTCAGGCTGATGCCGTCGGTGTATTTGTCGAGCGCAGCCTTTATGGCGAGTGCTCCCGCCATCGACAAGATGAACTGCTGGGTGATGTCTATGGTTGTCGGGCATACCAGAATGGAGAACAGCAGATTCTTTCCTGCCTCGCTCTCCCATTTGTTGCTGCCCTGTCCGCGTCCGGCAGTCTGCCAGTCGGCATACACCACGGTCATGCAGTCGTCTTGGGGCGACGGAAGTGCGCGCAGATAGTCGTTGGTTGAGGCTGTCTGTGCGAGATGTATTATTTTATGTTGCATCATTTACGTTTTCGTATAAAATCAATTAATTTTGCATCTGCAATCAATCCAAACATAACTATTATGGACGAAAAACAGAAGCAACAGGCTGCCGACGAGCAGTTCATGCGCCGTGCTCTTGATGAGGCTATGGCGGCTCGCGACGCTGGCGAGATACCCGTTGGGGCAGTAGTAGTGGCTGGGGGCCGCATCATTGCGCGTGCCCACAACCTCACCGAGACCCTTGGCGACGTCACGGCGCATGCCGAGATGCAGGCGATAACGTCGGCTGCCAATCAGTTGGGCGGCAAATACCTCACCGACTGCACCCTATATGTCACGCTCGAACCCTGCATCATGTGTGCCGGAGCGATAGGGTGGGCGCAGATAAGGCGTGTAGTGTATGGCGCAACCGACGACAAGCGAGGCTACTCCATGTTTGCACCAAAAGCGCTTCACCCCAAATGTACAGTCACTACGGGCATTCTCGAAGACGAATGCAGAGAGTTGATGACGCAGTTCTTCAAGAGCAGAAGATAAATCCAGTTGAGAGTTTACTTCACTGCCTCCACAGTATAACCTTCAGCCTTCAGCAGCTCGATGATGCCTCGTTTGCCCGGCAAATGTCCAGCACCAACGACAAACAGCGTAGGCTTTTCGCTCATGATGGCAGGAATACGCTTTGCCCAGTCGGCGTTGCGGCGGTATAACAGCTGGTCCATCTCGTCGGGAGTGGCATCGCAGGCGGCGTCAAACTTCTCGTTCATTATGTCGAGCAGCGTCTTGACGTCCTGCGCATAATAAGCCTTAGCCATACGCTCGGTAAGAGAGGCATAGTAGTCGGTGTGGTTGAGGAAGCAGTCGAGCTGAGCCACCTGGCGCTCAAGCGAAGCACCGAACAATACTCCCATCTGAAATTCCATAGTCTCCAGACCGCCTACAGGCTCGTTGTTGTTCTTTGCCTGTACCTGGAAGTACTGGTCGATTGTGTTGGTAGGGTCGAATTCGCCCATGTGTGCAGCCATATACTGCAACACATTCAACTGCGTAAGGAGTGCGGCAGGCGAGAGGCGTCCCATCTGAGCGCCCACTACCGGGTTGTTCAGGTCAACACCCATATACTGCTTCAGCAGCGTGTTGAGCTTCTTGTACTGGTCGGCATTGAGCACCGTTTGCAGCGTCTTGCCCTCGGGCAGCATCATGTGTGCCTGCATGGCACGCAGCGAGTCGGGATTGGTCATGTCGTCCCATTTCAGTTCGCCGTACACCTGGTCGGTATTGTCGAGAGCCGTGCGTATTCCAGCCACCTTCTCTACAAACGGCGTATTGGCAATATGGAAAGTTCCGAACACATACGAGGGCTTTTTCAGGTCTTTGCCCGAAATGCTGTACAGCAGTTGGGCGTTGGCTGTTAGGGCGCAGACAAGCGCCAACAGAATGATAGAAAACACTTTTTTCATATTATTTATTGTTAAATGATAAGTTACTTGTTGCAATAATTGTGTGAATTTCGCCTTTTTATTTGATATTTTGCGTACATTTGCAAATCTAAGAGTCTTATTTTGGGTATACGCCCGATTTTATTAACGGAAATAACAGAGAAATATTTTCAAAAACAACCTATAAAAAATGAACAATCTCAACCAAATCATCAGCCACTTCAGCATCACTGGCACCGTGGCAGACGTGAAGCCATTAGGCAACGGACTTATCAACGACACCTACAAAATCACCACAGCCGAGGCCGACGCACCCGACTATGTGCTTCAGCGTATCAACGATTCGATATTCACCGATGTCGACTTGTTGCAGCACAACATCGAGGAGGTTACCACACATATTCGTGAGCTGCTCGTAAAGGAGGGCGCTGACGACATCGACCGTCGCGTGCTCACATTCATCAAGGCCGACAGCGGCAAGACATACATCAAGGACGAGGAAGGCAAGTTCTGGCGTATCTCGATGTTCATTCCCGACGCTGTGACTGTAGACGCTGTCAATCCCGAGTCGTCATACCATGCTGGCAAGGCATTCGGCAAGTTTGAGTCGCAGGTAGCCGACATCACCGACCGTCTGGGCGAGACCATCCCCAACTTCCACAACATGGAGCTGCGTCGCGACCAGCTGCGCCAGGCTGTCAAGGAAGACCGTGCCGGACGTGCAGCAGGCGTCAAGGACTTCATCGACGAAATCGAGAAGTATATGGACGAGATGTGTCTTGGCGAGCGCCTCTTCCGCGAGGGCAAGCTCCAGAAGCACGTATGCCACTGCGACACCAAGGTTAACAACATGATGTTCGACAAGCAGGGCCGAGTACTCTGTGTCATCGATCTCGACACCGTGATGCCTTCATTGTTCGTGAGCGACTACGGCGACTTCCTGCGCACAGCAGCCAACACCATCGCCGAGGACTCACCCGAGTTCGACAAGATCGACTTCCGTATGGACATCTTCGAGGCTTTCACACGCGGATACGTTGAGTCGGCTTCAAGCTTCCTCACACCGCTCGAAATCTCATTGCTGCCCTACGCTGCCGAGCTGTTCCCATACATGCAGGCAGTACGCTTCCTCTGGGACTACCTCAACGGCGACCACTACTGGAAGTGCTCTTATCCAGAGCACAACCTCACACGTGCCCGCAACCAGTGGCACCTCTTCCTCAAGGCTCGTGAGCACGAGGCTGAGATGAAGAAGTTTATCGAGGAGCTGTAATACAATATTTGCATTTCTAACCGCTCAAAACTACGAGTTGAACGCACAAGGAAATCTTTGGTGCGAAATTCGTGAGTTTTGAGCGGTTAGTGATATATTGCTGATACACAATGGGTTGCAACGAATGCTGCCCAAATGCGCAATCGTCACAACTCACAAAAAGCTTCATTTTTTTGCAAAAGGAGTCCTTTTGCCCTACAACTGTAGTCGTTTTGCTCTCCAACTGTAGCCCTTTTGCCTTGCAAAAGTGGTCCATTTGCTCGGCAAAGAAGCCCCGAATCAATAAAAACATGAACTATTGACGTTGTAAAACTACAGAAAACGCCATCGCAAATCTCTATAATCGATTTTTGTTTTGTAACACTTTTTTACTGCCTGTACAATATTTGCATAATTAACATGACTTGCTGATTGCCGAGTTTATTTATTTGGCCAATTCTTTGCGTCTCTGATTTTTTATTTGTAACTTCACGGCAAAATAAAGCATGTAGGATTATGGCAAGACTTGTAAACTTTTATCCAGTTGGTATTCAGACCTTCGAGAACATTCGAGAAGGCAATTATCTCTATGTAGACAAGACCAAGTATGTCATTGACTTCAGGCAGAAGAAGATGAAGTATATTTTTCTGAGTCGTCCCCGACGATTCGGCAAGTCTCTTTTTGCCTCCACCCTTCATGCCTACTTTGCCGGAAAGAAGGAACTCTTTGAGGGTTTGGCAATAGCCGATTATGAGAAAGAATGGGTGAATCATCCCGTACTTCATTTCGATATGAGTGGAGCAAAGCATATGGATAAGGAGCAACTTGAAAGATACTTGTCTGACATGCTTGGCGACCAAGAGGCTGCCTTCGGCTATAAGAGTGAAAAGATAGACCCGAACATTCGTTTGAAGGACCTTGTTAAGAAAGCCAATGAGCAGACAGGACAGAAGGTAGTAATCATCATTGACGAGTATGATGCTCCGCTGCTGGATGTGGTGCACGAGCAAGAAAACTTACAGCCTCTTCGCCAGATGATGCAGAACTTCTATAGTCCCGTGAAATTGCTCGATCCGTATCTGGAGTTTGTCTTTATCACTGGCATAACCAAGTTCTCGCAACTCAGCATCTTCAGCGAACTGAACAACCTTGACAACATCAGCATGTACGACCAGTATTCTGCCATCTGTGGTATCAGCTTTACAGAGCTGACCACAACGATGCGTCGGGATGTTGAGGCTCTTGGCGAGTCTCTTGGTATGACATACGAGGAGTGTTTGGAAGAGTTGCGCAGATATTATGACGGCTATCATTTCAGCGAACACTCTGAGGACATCTTCAATCCGTTCAGCTTGATAAAGGCATTGAACAATCAGAAGATTGCTCCTTACTGGTTTGGTTCGGGCACTCCAAGCTATATGATAAAGGCTCTTCAGAAATACCATGTGGGTGTAATGGATATTGAGAAGGACAGCTGTGATGTTGACGACTTCGACGTGTCGCCGGAGCAGATGACCTCAGCTCTCCCCTTACTTTATCAGAGCGGTTATCTCACCATCAAGAAGTTCAATCCCATTCTCCATCGCTACACCTTAGGATACCCTAACAAGGAAGTGAAAATAGGAATGCTGAAGAGTCTTGCGCCTAATTATCTGTCGCCCATATCTTACGATAACAATAGTGTTGTTGGAGATTTCTTGGAGAAGCTTTACGATGATGATATTGAAGGAGCGCTGCTAAGGTTGCAGGCTTACCTTGCCAGCATATCCAACCGTCTGAGCAATAAGAACGAACGCGACTTCCAGACCGTCTTCTATCTGATATTCAATCTGATGGGGGCTTATATGCGTGTGGAAGAAGACAGTGCAGTAGGAAGAGCTGATGCCGTTCTCTATATGCCCAATACCGTGTATGTGTTTGAATTGAAGTACGACGGTTCGGCTGAGGATGCCTTGAGGCAAATAGACGATAAGGGCTATCTAATTCCTTATTCTGCCGAAGGCAAGCGCCTTGTGAAAGTTGGAGTGAATTACGACAGCAAGCGCCGGACTATCGGTGAATGGAGAATAGTTGAGGCGTAAGGAGAAGGAATCTTTGTTGGCGTAGTGGCACCACTATAAAGTACTTTTATAATCGTATGATTGTCTATTATTGTCTCTATTGTCGTCAATAAAAAAAAAGTAATGCAGTTTTCGGTTGAATGCTTGTGCAACTTTTTATACTCTTTGTGCGTCAAACATCATAGAGATATAAAAATTGAAAACAAAACAACAACGAATTATGATATTCTCAACAACTCCTACCCTTGAAGGGCATCCCATCCGTGAGTATCGCGGAGTGGTGACGGGCGAGACTATAGTCGGCGCCAATGTGTTTAAGGACTTTATGGCTGGCATACGTGATTTCTTCGGCGGTCGCAGTGGCACCTACGAGAAGGTGCTGCGTGAAGCCAAGGATTCTGCAATGCGCGAAATGGCGGAGCGTGCCGAACGAATGGGATGCAACGCCATTGTGGGCATCGACCTCGACTACGAGACAGTAGGCGAGAGCGGCTCGATGCTTATGGTGACGTGCAGCGGTACGGCTGTTGTAATTTAAAATAGCCGACAATAGAGCGGTGTAACAGTAGCGGAGGTCTCCGGCCTCCGCAGCTGTTTTTTCTCCATTCAGTTAAACAACATACAAAGGAACACAAAAAAGCTGTTCTTGCTTCTTGTAGGGGAGCATCGAGAATCTAACAGCTTGTAAGTCGGGATTCGCTTTGAGAAGAGACATTAGTGAGTTGGCTCTCACATTACCCTCAGCCTTAACTTCTATAGGCAACAGTTTCCCCTTATATTGTATTACAAAATCTAATTCCAAGCGTGAGTCATCAGTCTTATGATAATATATCGGAGAGATATTTTTGCTCTTCATTTCCTGCAATACATATTCTTCTGTCATACCTCCTTTATATTCGGAGAAGATTTGGTTATTGATAAGAATTTGTGCTGGGTCGACATTGACCATCGCCCCCAACAAACCTATATCCAGAAGATAAAGTTTAAATACAGAAAAATCCTCATATATATCCAAAGGCAGAGCTGGCTTAGTGCATCTTGGAACCTTATAAAGAAGTCCTGAATCAACCAACCATTCAATGGCAATTTCAAAGTCTTTAGCTCTTGCACCTTGACGAAGTGCGCCATATATGAACTTCTTATTGTCCTTAAACAGTTGGGAAGGGATGCTCTTCCATACCATTTTAATTCTTTCTATTTGTTCCTTAGGTGAATGCTTGGAGAAATCACGCTCATAGCCTTTAAGTATCTCCTTTTGTATTCTTCTTACTTCTTTCAATGCCCCTGATTCCACATATTTCTTCACGGCTTCTGGCATTCCTCCCACATAATAATATTGGCGAAGAAGATCAACGTATTTTTCGTGTAGGAGATTAGTTATCTCAAAGTTCTGTTCTTCCAGTAGTTGATAACATTGCTTCTCGCCTTTGGCAAGCAGGAATTCTCCATAACTCATCGGATAAATATCTATCTCGTTCACCTTGCCTACCGGATATGACACATCATGATGCAATGAGATTCCTAATAATGAACCTGCCACTGCAATATGATATTCCGGAGCATTCTCGCAAAAGTACTTTAATGCCTCAATGGCTTCTGGTATTTCCTGCACTTCATCCAAGATTATAAGTGTATCTCCTGGAGTAATGTCAACATGGATAATAGCGCTGAGAGAAAGTAAAATTCTTTCAACGTTAAAATCCTGTTTGAAAACCTGCTCAACCAATTCGTTTTTGCGGCATATAATATATGCCTCTTTGGCATATTCGCGTTTGGCAAACTCACGTAAAGCCCATGTCTTTCCCACTTGTCTCGCTCCATTCACAATCAGAGGCTTTCTGTCTTTACGCTCTTTCCATTCTTTAAGTCGTTGCAATACAAGTCTTTCCATAATGTTGCTTACATTTTTCTGCACATAAAAATGGTTGTTGAGTACATTTTTCTGCACATAATTTGTAAGCAAAGATACATTTTTCTGCACATAAAAATGGTTGTTGAGTACATTTTTCTGCACATATTTCTATAAACTTAACATATTGTAATGAATAAACAAGGAAAGAAAGAATACTAACCTGCAAAATTACGGCTAATATATACTTTCTTTTGGCTGAAATTCAACATATTTTTACTCGTTTTAAAAAAAACTAACAGTTACTTTGCTGATTTTAAAATTTATTATATCTTTGCAAAAGCTATTTTTAAATACCTATAAACCATTTTCTTTTGCAACACGACAAACCATCGCTTGCAATAATGATATATAATTGGTCAGCATTTACGATATAACCGTATCAAATAATAATGGTATGGTATTAACAACTGCGTTTAAACCATTAAAATAACTATATTTACTAACAAACCAAAAGAATTATGCGAAAAGGACATGCTTTAAAGCCCTTAATGAGGGCTGGCTTGACTACACTCTTGCTTGGTTCGGCAATTGCAGTTAATGCGCAGAACGCTACAGTAAAGGGTGTTGTGAAAGACACTTCAGGCGAACCGGTTATCGGTGCTTCCGTGAAGGTAAAGGGTTCTAACACAACTGGAACAGTGACCAGTATTGATGGCGACTTCTCACTCAACGGAGTACAGAAGGGTCAGACACTTGTCATCACTTACATCGGCTGCGATCCACAGGAAATCAAGTGGACAGGCCAGACACTCGACATCGTATTGAAAGACAACTCACAGAGCCTCAATGAGGTGGTTGTAGTAGGTTACGGTACACAGAAGAAGGCTAACCTCTCTGGTGCTGTAGCTTCAGTAGACGGCAAGGTGCTCGAAAACCGTCCTATCACCAACATCGGACAGGGCTTGCAGGGTGTTGTTCCTAACCTTAACGTAAGTGTAGGCTCAGGTGCTCCTGGTCAGTCTTCATCATTCAACGTTCGTGGTAACACTTCTCTTAACGGCGGTAGCCCTCTCGTGCTCGTTGATAACGTGCAGATGGACCCCAACCTTGTTAACCCCGACGACATCGAGTCGATCTCAGTATTGAAGGATGCCTCTTCTGCAGCCATCTATGGTGCACGTGCTGCTTACGGTGTAATCCTTATCACTACCAAGAAGGGTAAGCACAACGACAAACCCGTTGTTTCTCTCTCTGCTACAGGCTATTGGCAGAATCCTACCAAGGCATTCCACAATGTAAGCTCATTGAAGTATCTTGAAATGATGGATGAGGCTTACCAGAGCGACGGCGGTTCAGGTCATAAACTTAACGCAATGGTTTATGAATACGCCAAGAAGTATGCTGAAGGCACTCACAAGGAGCCTGTATTCTACGACAAAGCTTACGACCAGAACAAGTATGGCTATTGCGGCAATACCGACTGGTGGGATGAGCTTTACAAGACTTCATTCTCTCAGATTTATACAGCCAACATCAGCGGTGGTAGCGACCGTACTACCTACTATGCATCGTTCAGCATGAACGACCAGGGCGGTATCCAGCGTTATGGCGACGATATGTACAAGAAGTACAACGCCAACGTGAACGTGTCTACCGACATCACCAAGTGGTTGAACGTGTCGGCTAAGATTATGAACACATATACCAACGAGAACCACCCGTCAGGCGGTAACACCAGAATGAACCCGACAGCCTACTCAGGCTTGAGCGCATACTCTGGTATCTTCAAGAACGACCTTAACCCATTGATGCCAGTACGTCATCCGGACGGTAACTTCGCAGGTCAGGGTTCATATACCAACCCGGCAGCTGTGCTCTCACAGGGTGGTCGCTCTAAGTTCAAGCAGAACGACTTGTGGATGACTGGCGCTATCCGCATCACTCCTATCAAGGGCCTTGTAGTGAACGCCGACTACACATGGAACTTCTGGAACTACAACTCTAACGAGCACGTACAGAGATACTACGACTATACAGCCGTTCCTGGTACAGAGAACTACTACCCTTGGACCAATCCTAACTCTGTTTGCTGCTCAAGCAACAACGACTACTATACAGCATTCAACGCATTTGCTGAATATTCATTCTCACTTGCAGAGAAGCACAACTTCAAGGTGCTCGTAGGTTACAACCAGGAGAAGAAGCACAACAAGTACTTCTACTCAGGTCGTAAGAACCTTATCGACAACACCAACCCGTCAATCAACCTTGCAACAGGCGACCAGGCTGTAGGTGGTAGCGAGTCACAGTGGGCTACAAACGGTACATTCGCTCGTATCAACTACGACTTCGACGGCAAGTACCTCCTCGAATTGAACGGACGTTACGACGGTTCTTCTAAGTTCCCGAAAGGCGACCGCTACGCATTCTTCCCCTCAGCTTCAGTAGCATGGCGTATGTCAGAGGAGAAGTTCTGGGAGCCGCTCAAGTCATGGTGGGACTACGCTAAGCTGCGTGTTTCTTACGGTTCGCTTGGCAACCAGGCCGTTTCGGGCAACTTCCCATACCTCGCTACATACGGTGTTAACACCAAGTATGGTGCATTGCTCGGTGGCGGATTCCCCGTATCAGTTTCGGCTCCTGGACTCGTGAGCGCATCACTTACATGGGAGACTGTTAACCAGATTAACTTCGGTATCGATGCAGCATTCCTCAACAGCCGCTTGAACGCAAGCTTCGACTGGTATCGTCGCGATACTAAGGACATGCTTACCTCAGGTCAGCCTCTTCCGGCAGTACTCGGTGCTTCTGTACCACGTGAGAACGCAGCCGACATGAAGACCTACGGTTGGGAGCTTTCTATCGAGTGGGCAGACCGTTTGAGCAATGGCTTGAACTACCACGTTAAGGGTGTGCTCTCTGACTACCAGTCGGAGATTACTAAGTTCGACAACCCAACTGGTTCACTCAATTCTTATTATAAGGGCTACAAGATGGGTCAGATGTGGGGCTACACCTCTCACGGACTCTTCAAGAGCGACGAGGAGGCAGCCAAGGCTAACCAGTCGTTCCTCTCAGGCTCTAAATGGGCAGCTGGTGACGTTAAGTTCGAGGACCTCGACGGTAACCACAAGATTGACAACGGCGACAACACACTCGCTAACCCTGGCGATATGCGCATTATCGGTAACTCAACTCCGCGCTATCAGTTCGGTATCACAGCCGGCCTTGACTGGAAGGGCATCGACTTCGAGATGTTCTGGCAGGGTGTTGCCAAGCGCGACGTATTCCCTGGCGGTGCTCAGTTCTGGGGCTTCACCGACGAATGGTGTACTCCACAGACAACTTCTACCGACTATTGGACAAAGGACAATCCCAATGCATACTTGCCTAAGCTCCACCACTATGGTGTAGGCGGTGCCAACCGTGTTACTTCTACACGCTATATGCAGAATGCTGCTTATATGCGCTTGAAGAACATTACATTGGGCTATACTCTCCCGAAGAACATCACAGAGAAGTGGTATATCTCACGTCTGCGTTTCTTCGTTCAGGCCGAGAACATGCTTACAATCACAAAGATTAAGTGGTCTGATCCTGAAACACTCAACAACATGACCTACCCGCTCAACAAGAAGATCTCTGTTGGTGTGAACGTTACATTATAAAATAATGTCTAACTTACAAAACGAAACCTAACAATGAAAATTAAAAATATAGTGATGGCGGCTATGTTCGCCGGAGTCGGAGCTACATTCACTTCGTGTGAAGACTTCACCGACTTGTCACCAATCGATTCGTTTACCGACCTGTCGTATTGGAAAACAACTGACGACTTGAAGATGTATGCCACAAACTTCTATGGTCTGCTCTCAAGTCCGTCTTCAACACTTGATGCAACAAGCGACAACTTCGTGACATCAAACCCAAGCAGCTGGCTCTTTAACGAGACAACCGTACCTACATCAGGCGGCGGTTGGGATTGGGGCTGGATTCGCAATTGCAACTACTTCTTCAGCCGCTACCAGAAGGTGCAGGGCAACACAAACGACATTAATAAGTATGTAGGCGAGATGCGATTCTTCCGCTCTCTGCTCTACTTCTCTAAGATCAAGTCGTTCGGCGATGTACCTTGGTACGACCGCGACCTCAAGACCAACGATACCGAGGAACTCTACAAGGCACGCGACCCACGCGACATGGTTCTGGGCAAGGTAATCGAAGACTTGCAGTTTGCTATAGACAATCTGCCTGAGAAGAAGAATGCTGAGAAGGGACGTCTCCACAAGGACGCTGCACGTCAGCAGCTTGCTCGCGTTTGTCTCTACTACGGTACATATATGAAGTATCACAAAGAGAATCCTTCTGGCACATGGAATGCTGACAAGCTCCTTCAGGAGGCTGCCAAGCAGACCGACGCTATCATCAACAGTGGCAATTACGACATCGTTAAGGCTTCTGACGCTGATGCCGATACAAAGTCGGTAGAGGGCTATCCTCTCGCTTATGCCAACCTCTTCGTTATGAAGGACCACAGCAACTGCAAGGAGTCTGTGCTCAGCCGTTTCTATGAGGAAGGTGTACTCAGCCATGAGACTGGCCGTCAGGAAGGTGGCAATGGTCTCGGTATGACAAAGGACTTCATCGAGTCGTTCCTTATGAAGGATGGTACTCCTATCTACAACGCAGGTTCTGGCTATAAGGGTGACAACACTCAGGAAGACGAAATCGCCAACCGCGACCCACGTCTCTATCAGCTCATCCCTAACAAGCACAAGCCCGAATTGGTACTTGCTAATGGCGACGTACAGTTCCCGGTTCTTGCCAATGTCAATGCAAGCCAGGGTGTGACTGGTTATCCTTCTACAAAGTTCCACTCAGCCAACTCTAAGCAGGCTGAGGCTCGCAACACCTACTACGACTGGTTCGTATATCGCTATGCAGAGGTGCTGCTCATCAACGCTGAGGCTAAGGCTGAGCTTGGTCAGTGCACACAGCAGGTACTTGACAACACTATCAACAAGCTTCGCGACCGCGTAGGCATGGCTCACCTGACAACTACTCCTGTTGCCGATGCACAGCCTATCGACTATGGCTACAGCCTCTCTAACCTTCTCTATGAGATTCGTCGTGAGCGCCGTATCGAGCTTGTACACGAGGGCTTCCGTCTCGACGACCTCATGCGTTGGAACGGTATGAAGGTACTTGACAACCCGAAGACAATGTTCGGTATCAAGATTACTGACGCTGTTGCCAAGGAGTACAAGGAAGTAGGTTCTATTGAGTTTGGTACAGAAGAGGGCAAGCGTCCGGTTGCTGAATACAAGGGTGCCAAGTATCTCTATCAGTATCCAGCACGCGACCTCGACGCTACTAAATCAGGCCGTCACTGGAAGGAGAACGACCGTCGTTGGCTCGATCCACTGCCAAAGCAGGAGCTTATTCTCAACCCGAACCTGAAGCAGAACCCTGGTTGGACTGAGTAATATGAATTAGTTATTTATGCTGCGTACCTTTTAAAAAATGTGTACGCAGCATTTTTAAATTTAACTGATTATGAACAAACAAATCAAAGAAAGACTTCTTGTCATATCGCTCTTCATATTGTCTGTAATTACAGCAAATGCAGCCGACAAGATAATCAAGGTGAGCCAGAACGGTAGCGCTGCCAGTTCAATACGTGCGGCACTGGAAAAGGCTGCTGCAATGAAGGGTAGTCCGGTGACATTGAAACTCGACCTTGGTGTATGGAACATTCCGCGCGAAGAGTCGACAGTACGCAAGTATTACATCTCTAACACTACTTCGGAATCGGAAAATTCCGACCCCTCAAAGCATATAGCTCTGCTTATGCGTGGACTACGAAATGTGACCATCGACGGTAGCGGATCGACCTTGATGCTTGATGGCGAGATGTCGGCATTTGTCATTGACAGCTGCGTGAACATCACTCTGCGCAATCTCACCATCGATAATGCTCATCCTACACAGACCGAAATGACTGTAGAGGCAGACGGCAAGGACTATATGATTTGTCGCACTCACGCCACGTCACAATATCGTATCAAGAACGATAAGGTGGAGTGGTATGGACGTGGTTGGGCGTTCACCAATGGCATTGCACAATGGTATGATCCCGTACGTGACGTGACATGGCGCGACTGGAGTCCTACAGACAATGTGGTTGAGGCTCGTGAGATGGAGCCAGGCAAGCTCTACATCAAATACAACAAGAAACCAGCCGTACCCGTAGGCACTGTTTTCCAGATGCGCGACGCTATTCGTCGTGAGGCATGCGGTCTTATCTGGCAGTCGAAGAATGTGCGCTTGGACAATGTCCGTATATATTATCTCAGCAACTTTGGCGTTGTGGGTCAGGTGTCAGAGAACATCAGCATCCATCGTTGTTGGTTTGCACCTGAAGAAGGAAGTGGCAGAACGAATGCCGGATTTGCTGACTTTGTGCAGATGTCTGGTTGCCGTGGTCTTATCGACATAACCGATACCAAGTTTGCCGGAGCACACGACGACCCAATAAACGTGCACGGCACACACCTGCAGATTGTCCGTGCCACATCAGCCAACACTCTGCTGCTGCGCTATATGCACCATCAGACATTCGGATTCCAGTCGTTCCATGCTGGCGACGACATTGAAATTGTAAATCCCGAGACTCTTCTTGCCGAGGGAACATTCAAGGTGAAGAGCGCACGCATGGTTTCACCACGCGATATTGAGATTACGCTCAACAAGCCTGTATCTGCCGACTTGTTGAAGAATGGCGCACGTGTAGTGGAGAACATCACATGGACTCCGCGCGTTCACATTGCACGCTGCCACTTCAGCCGTATCCCTACACGTGGTATCCTCATCACTACACGTCAGCCGTCGGTTATCGAAGACAACTATTTCTACGGTATGCAGATGAGCGCCATACTCGTAGCTGACGATGCCCGCAGCTGGTTTGAGTCGGGTCCTGTGCATAACCTCATCATCCGCAACAATGTCTTCAATCGTTGTCTGGGTTCAATCATCTGGATTAATCCTGAAAACCGCAAGAAGGCAGGGGCTGTACATCGCAATATAACCATAGAGAACAATGTGTTTACATTGAATTCTACCAACGACAAACCAGTTGTTTATCACTCGGTAGACAACCTTAAAATAAACAACAACATCGTCATTAATCCTGACGGTAGTAGTTCATTATATTAATCTCAAGTTGTGAAACTTGCTTTTATAATTAATCAGTTATAATTATAGTAGATGGTGGAGGAAAACCAGCGGGTTTTCCTCCTAATCGTTTTACACAGTTTTTATCCATTAAATTGCGTCGTAGTGGATAAAAAACGGCTTTTTTATCCACTACAGCGTATTTATTGGATAAAAAGCTGTATATTTGCCATAGTTAATGTGCAAATATATATACGAACAAATATGAATAATATCATACAAAACCAGCGTAAGGAACGTGATGAACTATTGGCGCGTCCTTATCTCGTACGCAAGTCGAACACGGATACTTCTGTTCTCCTTGCCAATCCGATGATAAAACTTATCACCGGCCCTCGACGTGTCGGAAAATCCACATTTGCCCTGCTAATGTTGCAGGGCAGAAACTTTGCATATCTCAACTTCGACGACAACCTTCTACTGTCAGGTTGGGACGAGGAACTTGTAATGCGCACTCTCGACGAAGTGTACCCGGGCTATGAATACTTGTTGCTTGACGAGGTACAGAATCTGAAAGACTGGGACGTATGGGTGTCAAAGCTATACCGCCGTGGCAAGAATCTTGTCATTACGGGCAGCAATGCCAAGATGCTGAGCAGCGAAATGGCGACTGTGCTCACCGGACGTTATCTGCAAGTGGAAATGCTGCCATTCAGCCTTTCTGAAACAATGGAATGGAAGGGTGTTGTCGCCAAGGACAGCAACGACACGCTACATGCTGAGGCTACTGTGATAGCCGACGACTACTTGCGCAATGGAGGTTATCCCGAAACTATTGACATGCGCAGCATCACACGCAGCTATCTGTCTACATTGTTCGACTCAATAATATGGAAAGACGTGGCAAAACGCCATAATATACGCAACATTACCGACCTTAACAACCTCGCTCTTTATCTGTTGTCCAATTTCTGCAATCCGCTTTCAGCCAACGATATTGCCAAAGAACTCTCAATGACGAGTGTGACGACTACCCGTAAGTTTATGGACTATCTGCACGAACCGTATTTGTTCTATTATTTGCCTCGGTTCAATAACAAACTTAAGCTGATGAAAAAGGCTGCTACCAAGGTGTATGTCATAGACAATGGATTTGTAACGTCCAAGGCTTTCAATATAAGCGAGAACTTGGGACGCTTGTTGGAGAATGAGGTGTTCGTAGAGCTGCTACGTCAGGGATTCCAAGTAGAGACTTCGTTATTCTACTATCGTTCGCGCAACGACCGTGAAGTGGATTTCGTGACTCATAATGGAGCGCAAATTCACCAGCTGATTCAGGTGTGCTACGACATGACTTCGCCTAAAACAGAGAAACGCGAGGTTACAAGTCTTATAGAATGTGCCGAAGAATTGAAATGCAACAACCTCTTGATCATCACGAATAATGATGAGAGGGAAATAAATAAAGACGGATACAACATCAAGGTTGTGCCGTTTGTTAAGTTTGCATCAGCATTTCAGTATTTTTAGGTATTGCACATCAATTCATATTTTAGTTCCTTTGTAGGCTAATGTTAAGGATAATGTTTAATTATTGATATTGAAAAAATCCGATTGGCGAAGAAGAAGTAGCCAAGCCGTATGCTTTAGGCAGACGATATTGGCAGAAAGTTTGCGTTTGTTAATTTCATGTAATTACAGAAAAATTCTTTTGGGTATACAATGTAATGAGTTATTTTTGTATCTGTATAGGGAGTTTTTGGGATAATGCATAATTTCGACAATAGACGTATGAGGTTAGTATGGCTGCTGATGTTGGTGTATCTGCCAATCATGTCACTCATGAAGCTTATTATTTACATCATCTTTTTATAATAAAATGAAATCAAAGAATTATCAGTTGATGCTCCTTTCGGGCGCATTGACAGTCTCATTTGCGGCTCATGCAGCCGGAGTCAACAACAAGAGTATAGTGATGGACGACAACAGAGGCGTTGCTGCCTCTGCCAGTAAAAGCGACGTTACGGACGAACCCGTAAAGAATACTGATGCCAACGTATACGGACACGTGAAGGATGCCAAGACGGGCGAACACCTGCCTTACGTAGTAATCCATATTAAGGGCACTACCATAGGCACGACAACCGACAAGACCGGCCACTTCTTTCTGAAGAACCTGCCCGAGGGCTCGTTTGTCATAGAGGCGAAATATATGGGGTATACCACCCAAAGCCAGAGCATAACCATCAAGCAAGACACCAGCAAGGAGTTGAACTTCACTCTCAGCCCGAGCGATTTTAGTCTTGACGAGGTGGTGGTTTCTGCCAATCGTAACGAGACCAAGCGCCGACTGGCTCCCAACTTGGTGAGCGTGATTGGCGGCAAACTCTTCGACATTACACAGTCGACCTGCCTGGCGCAGGGACTCAACTTCCAGCCGGGTGTGCGCACCGAGGACGACTGCCAGAACTGCGGATTCACCCAGGTGCGCATCAACGGACTTGACGGCCACTACTCGCAGATACTTGTAGATTCGCGCCCCGTGTTCTCTTCTCTGAACGGTGTGTATGGTCTGGAGCAGATTCCTGCCAACATGATTGACCGTGTAGAGGTGGTTCGTGGTGGAGGCTCGGCTCTCTTCGGAGCGTCTGCCATAGGCGGCACCATCAACATCATCACCAAGGAGCCAACGCGCAATTCGGCTTCCTTCGGCCATACATTCATGTCGCAGGGCGGTTCGAACAGCTTTGACAATGTGACTACGGGCAATGTCTCGCTGGTGACCGACGACAACAAGGCTGGTGTATACGCCTACGGTCAGACCCGCACCCGACAGGGTTACGACCATGATGGCGATGGCTACACGGAGTTGCCGGAACTGGACAGCCAGACATTCGGTCTCAATTCCTATCTGCGTCTCAGTCCTTATTCCAAGCTGAGCCTTCAGTATCACGGCATTCACGAATTCCGCCGTGGTGGCAACAAACTCGACCAAATAGCCCATGTGGCTAATGTCACCGAGCAGGTGGAGCACAACATCCAGGGTGGCGGACTCACCTACGACTACTTCGCTCCTGACGAGAAGAACCGTCTGTCGGCTTATTTTTCGTTCCAGACCACAGCCCGCAAGAGCTATTATGGCGGTATCGGAGAGGGAACCGAGGAGGATATTGAAGCAGCCGAAAAGGCATACGGCACTACCCACGACTTTACTTACGTGGCAGGAACTCAGTATGTGCACTCGTTCAGCAAGCTGCTCTTCATGCCGTCAGACCTCACCCTCGGTGCTGAGTACAACCACGATGGACTGAAAGATGTAATCCTCGGCTACGACCGCCACTTCAAGCAAGATGTGCGCATCGGTAGCTTCTTCTTCCAGAACGAGTGGAAGAACAAGCAGTGGAGTTTCCTCCTTGGTGGAAGACTGGACAAGCACAACCTGATGGATCACGTCATCTTCTCGCCGCGTGCCAATCTGCGCTTTAATCCGACAGAGAATGTGAACCTGCGACTCACCTATGCTGGCGGATTCCGTGCTCCTCAGGCATTCGACGAAGACCTGCATGTTGGCGTAGTAGGTGGCGAGCGACTGGTTACGGTATTGGCAGACAATCTGAAGGAGGAACGTTCAAACAGTTTTAGCCTTTCAGCCGACTTGTACCATAAGTTCGGTTCGGTGCAGACCAATCTCCTTATAGAGGGATTCTATACCGACCTGAACAATGTGTTTGCACTTCGCCAGCTCAACCATCCCGACGCACAGGGCAACACTGTGCAGGAACGCTACAATGCCTATGGTGCCAAGGTGTTCGGACTTAACCTGGAGGCTAAGGCGATGTTCACCCGCTGGTTTACGCTTCAGGCAGGACTCACCCTGCAGCAGAGCCACTACGACGAGGCGATTGCGTGGAACGACGAGGTGCCTGAGCAGAAGTATAAGAAGATGATGCGTACTCCTAACACCTATGGCTATTTCACGGCAAGCTTTACCCCAGTGAAGCGTTTCACGGCATCGGTTACGGGCAATTATACGGGCAGCATGCTCGTGGGCCATTCGGCTGGTTCGGGCGTAGAGAATCCGGTGGCTGTGCATACGCCAAAGTTTATGGAGGTAAATATGAAACTGGCTTACGACTTCCCTGTCTACAGGTATCTCACGCTACAGGTGAACGGTGGAATCCAGAACATCACCAATGCTTATCAGAAGGATTTCGACAAGGGCTGGAACCGTGATTCCGGCTACATATATGGTCCTTCGCTTCCAAGAAGTTATTATTTAGGAGTGAAGGTTAGCTACTAATGAATTGTAAATAAAAAAAGAGGGTGTGTCAAAATAGAAGTTAAAAGAAGTTTGGGCTTCGCCCGAAGTTAACAGAAGTTCTTGCTAAGGCAAGCGGCAAAGCCGAGCGAGCGGACATATGTATAAATT